>ERZ1673741.18-NODE-18-length-259767-cov-12.334274_pt1 | contig 259767 bp, 190 predicted proteins | sample MGYA00580209_ERZ1673741 | MGnify/ENA primary metagenome ERZ1673741 (study PRJEB41218, sample SAMN15661754) | gut metagenome | host: Homo sapiens | place: Canada: London | collected 2015-08-20/2019-03-30 | study: EMG produced TPA metagenomics assembly of... | reverse complement strand
AATTTTTTATTAAATTTATTTCATTTACTAATATAATTTCTTATACAAATTACTAATTCTTGTTACGATTATATAATAAAAGGTAGATAATTTCAACTGGTTATCTACCCAACTTATTGGAATTTTCAAATTAGTCTTTGCAAATAACCTTTGAACCTTCACCATCAATTACAATTCCCTGACGGTTGTTAATTGGGCATAGATTCAAATCCGAAAACTCAGTCATTATTTTCTCGGTAACTTTCTTAAATGGTGCTGTAAGATAATGCGGAAGAACATAGAAATCAATCAAATCAAGCCCTGCATCATCTTCTTGTGAGTAGTCCTCCGGCTTTTCATCCATTTGCTCGATATATTGGATGCTTGGAGCGCATATAATTGCGCCTGCCGACTCGCCGATCATCAATTTTCCATTTGCCAATTCCTTTTTCAGCAGCCCATCAGTTCCCGTTTTACGGAGCTGGTCCATAAGAAAAAAAGAATTTCCGCCGGTAAAATATATCACATCTGCATCTTCAAAAACAGACTGTATCGTTGAATAAGCCTCCGTTGAAATATCAATTTCAGTTACGATTGCTCCCAACTTTTTGAATAATTTTCGAGCCGAGCCGACATAACCGGTGTAGCCTTCACGCAGCGAAGCTGTTGGAATAAATGCGACTTTCTTATTTTCAATTTCTTCCTTTATCAGACTTCCTACACTTGAAAAGTGCGAACATAAAAATAGTTTCATCAATATTCTCCTTTATAAATTACTATTTATCTAAAAAACTACTATCTTCATTATACAAAACTTCTTCTGATATATTTTCATTATTTTGACTTTGATATATGATTAGATTTTTTAAATTTTCTATATTATTCAATATTAACAAACTCTCTTTTATTGGTTTCTGTGCCACTAAATGTAATTTATATAACTGAATCTCTATTATACTTTGTAATATTTTTTTATATAACTCTTTAACACTAATTTGCTTATTTTGAATTGCTTATTTATCAACTTTACTTGCTATTTTAAATTAAATATTTAATATCACTCAACTGATTCTTTATATTTTCTATTACTTTGTTAACTGATAGCTCTGCTCTATTAATTCTTTTACTAATGACCAATCCACTTTTTCATCTACAATAATCGTATTCCAGTGCTCCTTATTCATGTGATAAGCAGGTATTATATAATTGTATGTATTTCTTAATATATCCGAATAATTTGGATCTGTTTTTACATTAAGATATAGCTTATCATTAACATTCATAATTAGTGCAAACCACTTTTTATTTTTGCCATGTTTCATTGTGACTGACTCAAAGTCATTTGTAAATGGGCAATCTTTAAAAGTATCTTCTAATGTTAAACAATATTTAATTATTTCTTCTTTATCCATATCTAACTCCTTATAAGAACCTCAAAAATTGCAATTATAATTTATTTATGCTTTTACATTGTAAATTTTTATACTATACAGGCTTAAACTTTACAGTTTCATTAAAATTATACCTTTTATTTCTGGATGTAATAATTTTACAAAATCTTCTGCATCTTGCTTTGTTCCAACTACACTTCCGTAGTGAATTGGAACTGCTATTTTAGGTTGTATTTCATTTATTAATTGTACAGCTTCTTTGAAATCCATTGTATACACTCCACCAACTGGAACAAAAGCAACATTGCATTTTACTTTTTTATTTTCTTCTGTAATATCAGTATCTCCTGAAATATAATATCTAACTCCATTTAATGTAATAATATAGCCTACCCAATCATTCTCTTTTGGATGAAAAGTTTTATTAGTATTATACGCTGGTATTGTTTCAAATTCGATTCCCTGTACCATATATTTTTTATTTGGCTCTACTGTAACAATTGCATTTTGATTTATACCTTTTCTTAAAACTTTTGTTAATAATTCTTCTGGTATTACAATAGTTGTATTTTCTTTAATAAGCTTATCTAAATCTTCTTCTGAATAATGGTCATAGTGATCATGTGTAATAAAAACAATATCTGCATCATTATAATTTTTATCTATTTTAAATGGATCTATATAAATAATTTTTTCTTTATCAATTCTTATACTACTATGGTATAAAAATATTTTCTAGCATTTGTGTCCTCCTTATTTTTTATATTGCTCTGCAAATTTGCTTAAATTTTCATTTTGATATGGTATTAATTTTTCATTAAGTCTAGCCATTAAATGTAGTTTTTGATTATTTTTTAATGCTATTATTACTTTTTTAGTACTTGAATTAAATATATTAAATTTCTTTACAACAATACTTTCAATTTGTTCATTGCTAACAAAGAAATATGATGATGTATCTGCTTTTAATTTTGCTGGAGTTAATGTTAGCATAACACCTGTGGCATCAAGTGGAATTATTCCAAGACCATTTTCTGTCCAATTTATTAAATATCCATCACTTTTTCTATTCATTCCATCTACTATTCCTGAAGAAAATGCAGCTACACCAGCAATTGCACCTCCACCAACTGCTCCTAAAGCTCCAAGTGCTCCATATTTTAATCCTTCTCTGTTAGTATCTATAAAGCAAAGGAATATACAATTATTTTCTCCTAATCCATCAACACTTTTAAATAATTCCTCTACTTTTTCCTTTGTATTAAATTCATCCATTTATTTTTCCTCCTCGAAATTGTTCTAACATAAACTTAACATGAATGCTTGTATAATAATGTTAAGTTATATCTATTAACATTTTATCTTAAAATCTTCATAGATTATCTATCAGAATTATAACACAAAATTATAAAATTTACTGCTAAAATACAGATTATTTAATTTATTTTTTATTATGCTCATATGAACTTGTAAAAGCAAAAAAATTAAAAAGCATTGCTTTCTAATTTTCAAAAAGATTATTATAAAATTTTTAAATAATTTTTTATATTTCCATTATGTAATTTTAATGTTCTCAAACACATTTAATAATTATTTTTTCAATATCATCAATTGAATCTTTGCAATCCATATTAATCCATTCTTTTTACTCCAACTTTGCAACTTACTATTCATCCTTTATAAAAAATTTATTAACCGCACTTATATATATAATCAAATATGAAATTGAAATCATAAATCCTGCTAATACATCGCTTGTATAATGTACACCTAAATAAATTCTGCTTATTCCAATAGAGCATATTAAAATACTTAATAGTATAATTGAAATATATTTTAAATATTTATTTTTTACATATTTATAAATTAAATATATCAAATATCCATAAAAAGCCATACTTACCATAGAATGTCCTGATGGAAAACTATATCCTGTTTCTTCTATTATTCTGTATTCAGTTGGTCGTGGTCTTTGTACTATTCTTTTTAAAATTTGATTTATTGCTGTAATTATTACTAAATTTGAAATAATTGATATACCTATTTTTTTATTTTTAATTATTACAAACAAAATTACTGTTAATATTATTATAAATATTGCTCCTCCAAAATTAGTAATAAATTTTGTTATTGGTGTTGCAAAATCGGACATTAAATAAGTTGATACAAACTTATAACCCATTATGTCTCCATTCATAAGCTCTTTATTAAATACATCTTCTGCTAAACCTAAAAAAATTGTTAAACAAATAAATAATATAATCCATTTTAAATTTTTTGTAATAAATTCTTTTATTTTTTCTTTCATTTTATACCTCTTCTAGCACTATTTTTCTTATAATATTTTTTGGAAATTTATATTGAATACATCATTGCACATTTAACTTATATTTTCGTTATATTCTTTAAATATTAATATAAAATTTGACCCTTTATCAATTTTCAAAAGGTTTTGTAAGATAGTCATCAGCGCCTAAGTCTAAGCCATTTACTTTATCTGTTATATCTCCTTTGGCTGTGAGCATTATAATTGTAGTATTCTTTCTTGTTTGCAATCTTCTACACACTTCCATACCATTTAAATTTGGTAGCATAACATCTAAAAGAATAATATCATAATTGTTTTGTACAACATTTTCATATCCATTCTTTCCATCATAACAAATATCAACATCATATCCCTCATGATTTAATTCAAGATTTAAAAATTCAGCCATTCGTTTTTCATCTTCTACTATTAATATTTTGCCACTTTCAAAACCCCCTTATGTATTATACTTTATTTAACAAAATTTTTCTACTCCTTATTTCCCAGTTTTCTTTTTGCAACCTCCATTCCCAAAATAACAAAACCACCAATTGCAAAACATATACTATTAAATGTTTTAAATGATAATGGTGCTTGTGGTACTGTTAATGTTGTAGCACCCATTATTATTGCATAAATTGTGCCTATCATTAATCCTATTATTAAATAAATTGTCTGAGATCTATATTTTTCTAATGCTTTTTTTACTATTTTGATAATAAGCGCAATACCTGTTAAAACTCCAACTCCAAATATAAATAGCACTGGAATATATGATAAATTAAAATGTAAGGTTTCTTTTATTCCTGTTATAATTGGCATATATAGTGCAAAAATTAAAAGTAATGTTGAGCCAGAAATTCCTGGTAATATCATTGCTAATATTGCAATCATTCCAGCCAAAAATACATATATTGCTAATCCGAAATTTAAATTAGTTATATCTATATTTGCTCCGCTTCCTGTTTGTGGATTAAAATATGTTATTGCTGATACTACAATAATTCCAATAAGTGTAAATATTAAATTTTTGTATTTACCTTTTACATTTTCTTTTTCTTCTTTTTTATTTTCTTTCTTACTTATTAGTATATTTAGAGCATTTATAAATTTATCATAAAACCCTAATACAAAAGCTACTGTACCTCCTGATACTCCTGGTACACTATCTGCTAAAGCCATTGAAAAACCTTGCCATAAGCATATTTGTGTTTCATAACTCCTTTTATGATAATAAAGAATTGCACTTTTTAGGCATAATTCTTTATTACTTTTTTAATTTTGTGGAAAGAAAAATCCAGCTGTCATATCTAAATAATTTAATCCACTATATTCTGGATATTTATTTTTTACTTTATTTTCAAACTCTTCCACATTTTTACTTTCTTTTGCAAGTACTTTTAATTCTTCAAGATAAACAATTTTTGTATCTACATCTTTTAATGTTTCTGGTGTATAATGACTAGATAATACTAAGTTATATCCCTTTTGTTTATATCCTTTTAATTGCTTAATAATTGCATTTGCATGACCTTCACCTGCAACTACTGAATGACAATCATGTCCTAGCATATGTGTATATACACATCCTATTTGTGGAAACTCAATTTCAATATTTTCATCATGATAAGTTATTATTAATTCAAATCCACCTATATTAACTTCTTTTTCTTTTAAAATATCTGTAATTTTGTGAAATTCTTTTGCAAAAGCTCCATTAAATGATTTTTCAAATTCTGTTACTAAATTATGAATTGTTCCTTATTTCATTGATTTTATTGTTCCTTCTGAAGCATATCCTTTTACATCTTGAAGAATTGTACCACCATTTGGATGATCTGAAAATACTTTTCCAACTATATTTTTATTTAATCCCTTTACATATTTTTCAAACTCTTCTAGGTTATCATAAAATGCGGGGAATTCAACTAATAATAAATTCTCTTCATTTTCTAAAATATAACTTTCATCATTCATTAAATCATTTGTTTGATAACAATGTAATTTTATATCTCCAAAATTATAAACATCTATAAATCCTTTTCCTAAATTAGCTTTTGAAATTTCCATATTCTTACATTCCTCATATTCATATTTATTGTATTTAGTAGCTACTCTATTTTCAATTTCTATAATTATTTTACTTACCGTTTTTTACTTTGTAAAGTAGGCACTTTTTTGTTACATAGTTACCAAAAAGTAACTTTTAAGAATTTTAGCATGCTTTGCGATACAAAATTTTTTTATATTTTTATTACACATATATTTTTAGAATATTATATTCTAATTGGAACTATTATTGTTTTTTCTTACTGTTTACATATCACTTGTATTTTGTTATAATTTCTTTTAGAATTGGAGTTAATTTATTATGAAGCAAGAATTACCTACTTGTCCTGTCGAAATTACAATGGGACTTATTGGAGATAAATGGAAAATTTTAATTATCAGAGATTTATTAACTGGTACAAAAAGATTTGGAGAGCTTAGAAAATCACTTAATGGAATTAGCCAAAAAGTTCTTACAAATAATTTAAGAGATATGGAAAAATCTGGTTTGGTCCACCGCGAAGCTTTTGCTGAAGTACCACCAAGAGTTGAGTATTCGCTTACGGAAACTGGATGGAGTTTAAAGCCTGTTTTATATTCTATGGTTCAATGGGGAAATAATTATCGTGAGTTACAAAAATAGCAGAATTGTAATCTGCTATTTTTATTTTATAATTATGTAACTAATTTCGCCACACAAAATATATAATTTATCTATCAAACCCCTTCACACGTGCATATTCTTTTTCTAGAATTCCTATAAAATTAGTTGGAATATATTGCTTAGCTTTTATAATTAAACTTTCATCAATTCCATATAAAGCTTCTGCAATTGAACCTACAATACAAGCATTTGTATCTGTGTCACCTCCAAAAGATAGAATTTTTTTTATGCTTTCTTCAAAACTATTACTATTAAATGCAGACCATACACAATTATCAAATGTTTGACTACATGTTGTGTTAAACTTTTTAAATGATTCACATTTCAATTTTATATTTAATTTTTTTAAAATTTCATCCTTTGGTACTTTATTTTTGGCATAAAATATAATTAATGCTATCAGTGTCGAATATACTATTGCCTCTTTTGAATCATGTGATGGAACTGTTGCTAATCTAGCATTTTTCTTCACATCAATTTCATTATCAAATGAAAATCCAATCGGAGAAATACGCATCATTGCTCCATTACCTATGCTTGTCCCTCTTTCATCAGCATCACACCACTTTAAAAATCCTGGTGAAAAACTTCCATTAAAATATGGTTTTATATCAGGTTTATAATTTCTATATAATTTTCCATATTTTTTTAAATGTTCTTCATAATTCATATCTGTTTGAACTGCTTCAGCTATAGCCATAGTTAATATAGTATCATCGCTAAAAAAGGCATTATTTGGTATTATTTCATTTGTTTTTATACTTTTTATTCCTTTTAATTGTTCAAATTCATAAACTGAACCAGCTAAATCTCCAATTACTGCTCCCCACATATTTTTCCCTTCTTTCAATATATCTAATACTTTTCACTAATAACTATAATATCTCTTTTTAAAGATTTTTCTTTAACTACTCCTGTTCCTAAAAATTCATTGTTAAAATAAATTTTATAAATTCCATCTAGACCATTATATTTTAATTTTACACCATTGAAAAACTTTTGAACTAATTCTTTATCTAAATTAATACATTCATTCTCTTTCAATAATTTTTCTAAAGATATAACTTTATTTTTTATCCAATTTTCATTATCCTTATTATTTCCAATATCATCAATTGTTACAGCCTCATTTATACTGAATTCTCCAACTCTTGTTCTTCTAAGCTCTTTCATATAACCAATAGTCCCCAGTTTTTCAGCAATATCTTCACATAATGATCTAATATATGTACCCTTAGAACATTCAACTTCAAATACAATAGTCTTGTCCTTTTTATAAAAATCAATCAGCTTTATAGAATAAATTTCAATATTTCTTTTTGGAATATCAACTTCAATATTATTTCTAGCATATTTATATAGTTTCTTTCCTTTGACCTTTATTGCCGAATATATAGGAGGTGTTTGAACAAGATTTCCAACAAAACAATTTAATTTTTCAGATAAATATTCTTTATTAAAAATATTATCATCCACATCCTTTTCCTCAATTATATCTCCTTCAACATCAGCAGTACTAGTTTTAATTCCTAACTTTAAAGTAGCAATATAGCATTTATCGTGATTAATTAAGTATTTAGAAAACTTAGTACCTTTCCCCAAAAGTAAAGGTAACACTCCAGTAGCATTAGGATCTAAAGTTCCTGTGTGTCCAACTTTTACATTTAAAATTTTTTTTACTTTGTTAACAACGTCATTAGAAGTAAATTCCTTTGACTTGTCCACAATAATAATTCCATCCATAAAAAACTCCCTTAAAAATTTAAATTATTATAATTTACTGTATTTATAAAATATTTCAAAATAAAATTATAATCATAAAAAGGGCGAATTGAATTCGCCCAAATTATCTTTTATAAATATCTTTTAGCTTCAGCAATAACTCTTTGTTTAACAGATTCCAAATCATCATTAATAGAAAATCCAGCTGCCTTAGGATGACCTCCTCCTCCATACAATAAAGCTATTTCGTCAACATTAACTTTATCATTAGAGCGTAAAGAAACTTTTAATCCTTTTCCCTTAATTTCTCTAATAAATATAGAAACTTCAACACCTTCGATATCTCTACCTATGTCAACAATTCCTTCATGGTCTCCAGCAACAGCATTAAATTTTTCATAATCTTCTAAAGTTACATATGTATATGCAATTTTACCATCTTCAAAAAATTCAATTCTATTATTTGCAACTCTTGTTAACTCAAAAGCAGATTTAGTTTTAACTTGAAGAACTTTTCTGTACGTATCTGAAACATTAACACCTTTTCTTAATAATCCAGCTACAAATTCAAATGTTTCAGCTGTTACACCTTGATATTTAAATCCACCTGTGTCTGTTATTATACCTACTAATAAACATGTTCCAATTTCTTTATTAATTTCCAATTTAAATGCACTAAGTGCAACAATCATAACTTCCGCACAGGCTGGTGCATCTGGATTAACAAAATTATAATCTCCAAACATATTATTAGTCCCATGATGATCAATAACAACTGTAGTAGTAGCATCTTCAAATTTCTTTGATAGACCATTTAACATATCAAATGAAGCACAATCAACAGCAATTGCTAAATCATAATTTTCAACATTACTTTCTTTTTTTATTTCACTTGAACCTGGTAAAAAATTAAATGTTTTTGGGCATTCTGGAATTATAACATCAACATTATTTTTTCCGTATAGTTTTAGTGCATTATATAAAGCTAAACTTGTTCCAACAGCATCTCCATCAGGATTTTCATGTGTTAATATTACTATTGATTCTGCTTTATTTATTTCTTCAAATATTTTATCTAAAGTACTCATTATATCAATCCTTTCTGAAATTCAGGTGCATTGTTAGTAAGTGTCAGTGTTAACAATGTTGTTAATTAACTTCGTCCCCACTGACAGACTTATCCTTTATTTATATAAATTCTTATTATTGTTCACCTTTTATTTCTTTAAGTATATTATCGATTTTAGCACCATATTCCATTGAATCATCTAATTCAAAAATTAGCTCTGGTGTTATTCTTAAATTAACAGTTTTGGCTACTTGGCTTCTTATAAAACCTGCTGAATCTTTTAAACCTTGCATTGTTTTTTCTAGATTTTTAGAATTTAATACACTTACATAAACTTTAGCATATTTTAAATCAGGTGTTATTTTAGCTCTTGTAACACTTAATAATCCTGTAACATTTGGATTTTTAAGTTCGAAAGTCAAAACATGACTAATTTCTTTTTTAAGCTCTTCATTAATTCTATTTAGTCTAGTATCATTTTTTGCCATAAACTTATCTTCCTTTCGTTTTAATTATCTTTTAACTTCTTCCATTACAAAGAATTCAATTACATCATTTTCTTTTAAATCATTGTAATTTTCAATTTGACAACCACATTCAAATCCTTTTGTAACTTCTTTAACATCATCTTTAAATCTCTTTAAAGAAACTAATTTACCTTCGTGAATAACAACTGAATCACGAATTACTCTAACTCCCGCATTTCTTTCTATTTTTCCATCAGTAACAAAACATCCAGCAATTGTTCCAACTCCTGATACTTTAAATGTTTGTCTTACTAATGCATTACCAATTACTTTTTCTTCATAAATTGGATCTAATAGACCTTTCATAGCAGCTTCTACATCTTCTAAAGCTTTATAAATAACTGAATATTGTTTAATTTCAACACCTTCTTTTTCAGCAACTTCTTTTGCTGAACCAACAGGACGAACATTAAATGCTATAATTATTGCTTCTGCAGCCTTTGCAAGTTGAACATCAGATTCATTTACAGCTCCAGCAACAGAATGTATAACTTTTACTTTAACTTCATCATTTGATAATTTTTCTAATGATTGTTTAATAGCTTCTGCAGAACCTTGAACATCTGCTTTTACAATTAAATTTAATTGTTTCAAATCTTCACTAGCCATTTTTTCAAATAGATTATTTAAAGTAACAACATTATTGTTATTTAAATGTTTTTCTCTTTCTTTTAGTTTTCTCTTTTCAATTAAATGTTTAGCCATTTTTTCATTTTTAACTTCATAGAAAGTATCTCCTGCTTCTGGTAAATCAGTTAATCCCATTATTTCAACAGGTGTTGATGGTCCAGCAGCTTTAACACTTTGACCTTTATCATTTTTCATTGCTCTTATTCTACCTATAGAAGTTCCAACAACAATTGTATCACCAACATTTAAAGTACCACGTTGTACAAGAACTGATGCGATTGGACCTTTAGATTTATCAAGTCTTGCTTCAATAACTGCACCTTTTGATTGTTTATTTGGATTTGCTTTTAGCTCTTTCATATCTGCAACTAACAATACCATTTCAAGTAAATTATTAATGTTTAGACCTTTCTTTGCAGAGATAGGTACAAATATTGTATCTCCTCCCCATTCTTCAGAAACTAAATCATATTGCATTAAATCTTGTTTTATTTTTTCAATATTAGCATTTGGTAAATCAATTTTATTAACAGCAACAATAATTGGAATTTCGGCTGCTTTAGCGTGGTTTATAGCTTCTACAGTTTGAGGCATAACACCATCATCAGCTGCAACAACAAGGATTGCTATATCAGTAATTTGAGCACCTCTTGCTCTCATACTTGTAAATGCTTCGTGACCTGGTGTATCTAAGAATGTTATTTCTCTACCATTTACATTTACTTTGTATGCACCAATATGTTGTGTAATACCACCAGCTTCTCCTTCAATTACATTTGTTTTTCTAATAGTATCTAATAGTGATGTTTTACCATGATCAACGTGACCCATAACAACAACTACTGGTGGACGTGGTTTTAAGTCCTCTGCTTTATCTTCTGACTCATCAAATAAAACATCTTCTTCATTAACAACTTTCTTTTTATTTGCTGTTACTCCAAATTCTCCAGCAACTAAAAATGCTGTATCAAAATCTAATTCGTTGTTAATAGTAGCCATAATTCCAAGTCCCATTAATTTAGTAATAACTTCTCCACTTGTCTTTTTAAGCTCTGCTGCTAAATCCTTAACAGTAATAGTTTCTGGAATTGTAATTTCTGTTAATTGGAATATTTTTTGCTTACTTTTTTCTTTTTCATTTTTATTATTATTCTTTTTCTTATTTCTTTTTCCTCTATCATTACTTAAATCATAATAATCAAGCATTCCACCATCTTGCTCATCAAACATATGAGATAATCTATCAACTTGTTTTAAGTCCTTTAATTTCCCATCATCAATTTCAGAAAATCTATCTTGTCTTCTTGATTTAGCTGGCTTTTTATTATTAGCTTTAGATTCCTCAAATTTGTTTTGTTTAGCTTTGTCAATAGATTTACTTGTATAATCTCTTTGAGATTCTTTCTCTACAATTTCAGTTGACATTATATTCTTAATGTTCTTATCAATTCCTTTTTCATCAAGAGGTCTATTACCATTTCTATTGTTGTTATTATTATATCTATTATTGTAACCACCATTATTATATCCATTATTATTTCTATTATTTTGTTGGTTGCCATTTCTATTATTAAATCTTCTATCACCATTGTTATTGTTGTATCTGTCATTGTTGTTATTACCATTATTATATCTATCATTTCTATTATATCTGTTATTGCTATATCCATTGTTGTTTCTATTGTCATTGTTTCTATAATCACTATTATTTCTATTATTATATCTATTATTTCCGTTATATCTATTTTCTCTATTTTCGTTATTAAATTTATTATCTTCGTTATTACGTCTATTGTTCATATTATTTCTTCTATCGTAATTATTTTCGTTTTTACTAATTTCTTTTTTAACTGTTACATCCATATTCTTATTTTCAGCCTTTTCAGTTTTCTCCTTTATAATATTATTCTCTTCTACATTTTTTTCATTAGCAAGTTTTAATTCTTCTTGTTTTTGAGCTTCCATTTGTTTTTTCAATTCAGCCTTTTTTTGCTCTTCTGCTCTTTTTTGCTCTTCTAATAATCTTTGGGCCTCTTCAGCTTTTTTCTTTTCTTCTTCAGCTTTTCTTCTTTCCTCTTCTTCTTTCTTTTTATCTTTAATTCCAAATAACTCACTTACTGTAAGAGGTTTTTGTTGTTTATTTCTATAAACAATATTATAATTTTTATTTTTATTTCTTTCTACAAAACCAATATTGTTTTTATTCTCTTGCTTTTTGTTTGACTTTTCCTCAGGTTCAGCCTCAGAAACAATAACTTTTCTTCTAATGATTACTGGAGTTTCTTGTTGCTTTTTTTTATCTTTGCTAGAGTCTTTTTTATCATCTTTACTTTTGCTTTTTTCTTTACCTTGATTTTTGTCTTTGTCATTTTTCTTACTTTCTTTTTTATTAGCAAGGCTTTTTTCTATTTTTTCTGCTTGTTCATCTTCAATAGAACTTAAATGACTTTTGACATTAATTCCCAGTTCATTAGCCTTTTCTATTATTTCCTTACTGGTTAGACCTATCTTTTTAGCGATTTCATGAATTTTAATCTTAGCCAATAAATTTCACCCCCATAATATTAATTTTTGTCTATGATTTCATTTCTTAAAGAATTATAAATTGTATCATCTATCTTTCTTTCAAAACTTCTTTCCAATTTTTTTGATTTAATTGCTTTTTCTAAACACTCTATGTTATTGCAAATGTATGCCCCTCTGCCATTTGCTTTGCCTGTCTTATCAATGCTTATGTTGCCTTCTTTATTCATTACTATTCTAATTAAATCACTTTTATTTTTTTGAACATTACATCCAATGCATGTTCTTTGTGGTATTTTTTTCAAATTATCACTTCCCATTGTATTCAAACATATTTTTTATATTAATTATTCTTCAACTTGCTCTGATGATTCTTCTGAAACTTCTTCTGCAGTTTCTTCTTGATTATTTGCTTCTTCGATCATTTTTCTAAATTGAGACTCACTTTTTATATCGATTTTCCAATTAGTTAACTTTGCAGCTAATCTAACATTTTGACCAGATTTTCCTATTGCTAATGATAATTGGTCATCTGGAACTATTACTTGAGCAAATCTTTCTTCATCTTTAATATCTACAGCTAAAACTTGTGCTGGTAATAATGCTGCAGATATATAAATTGATGGATCTGCATTCCATTCTATTACATCAATTTTTTCTCCATTTAATTCATTAATTATATTTTGAATTCTTATTCCTTTTTGACCTACGCAAGAGCCAACTGGATCAATATTTTCATTTGGAGAATATACAGCAACTTTACTTCTGCTTCCTGGATCTCTTGAAACACTTTTTATTTCAATAACACCTTCATATATTTCTGGAATTTCAAGTTCAAATAATTTTCTTACAAAATCAGAACTTGCTCTTGATATAATAACTTGTGGTGCACCTTTAACTCCTCTTTCCACATCCATAACACAAGCTCTAATTTTATCATTTACCTTGTATTTTTCTGTAGGAATTTGTTCTTTTAAAGGCATAACACCTTCTAGTTTACCTAAATCAACTACTACAATTCCACCATCAGCTTTTTGAACTAATCCAGAGATTATCTCACCTTTTCTTTCACTGAATTCATCAAATAATACATTTCTTGAAGCTTCTCTTATTTTTTGTATAATAACTTGTTTAGCTGTTTGAGCTGCTATTCTACCAAAATTTCTTGGTATAATTTCAACTTGAGCTGTATCTCCTACTTCCAAATTTTTATTAACTTTTTTTGCATCCTCTAAATTAATTTGTGTTTTATCATCTTCAACGGTTTCCACAACTTCCATTTCAGCAATTACATGTATTTCTCCACTTTCTGGATGCATTGTAACTTTTACATTGTCAGCATTTGAATCATAATTTCTTTTATATGCTGTAACTAATGCTGTTTCAATAGATTCTAACATATAATCTTTTTTTATACCTTTTTCTTTTTCCAATTCATTTAAAGCTATTACTAGCTCTTTACTATCAATATTTATACCTTTATTTTGTTTTGTTTCACCCTTCATTTCAATATCCTCCTTTTAAACATTCCAATCATAATATTTTTTTATTAATGATATATTTTTTCGCTCTATATTTAATTCTTCATTTTCTACTTCAATTGTTATTATTTGGTCATCAAAACTTTTTAACTTTCCTACATATTCTTTAAAATTGTTTATTGGTTTGAAAAGTTTTATTGTTATATATTCTCCAATATTTTCCTTTAAATGTTTATCTTTTCGTATCATTTTTTCAACACCAGTTGATGATACTTCTAGAAAATATTGCTCTTTAATGTAATCATCTTTATCTAAAATGTCTGTAATTGCATTATTTACATTTTCACAATCATCTAATGTAATTTCTCCATTTTCTTTTTCTATAAAGATTCTCAAAAAATAATCTTTGCCTTCCTTTGCATATTGAACATCATATAGCTTATATCCTAAATTTTCAATTATTTTAGATATACTATTTTCTACTTTTTCTTCTATATTTGCCAATATAAAATCCTCCTTTATTACAATTAAAGAGTGGGATTTGTTCCCACTCTTCTGTTTTTTTATATTGCATTAATATTATACCCTTTATTACAAGAAAAATCAAGCATTTTTTGGAATTTTATTCCACTTTTATTTTACTTTACAATATCATATCAAAAATTGTAATAAAGTATATCTTTCTTAATTTATATTATTATGTTGTTTTCTTTAAATTTCTTATTTTTTTATTATTTTGTTCAATAATATTATTATAATATTTTTCAAGTTTCTTTAGTCTGTCTATTGACAGCATCTTCAATGTTTCTTCATTTCCATTGATTTTTTCTAAAAATTTTCTTTTTTCAATAACGGCATTTGTTACTTTTGCATCCACTTTCAAATTATTAATAAAATTGTTTCGTAAATTATCATTTTTCTTTAATTCAATAGCAGATTCCTCTTGAATATAATTATCTTCATTTTTTTTCAAAGTTTTTTTTAATGAATTCTTAATTTTAGATATAGAACTTTTTTTATATCCAATTAATCCATCATTATTCATTTACTTCCTCCTTATTTTGTGAAGATAATTCATTTATTTCTGCTTGTTGTTCTCCAATAGTATCTTGTTGTTCTAATATATGTTTTACAAGAGTTTCTTTTTCATCTTCTCCAGGAACACCATTATTTTTAAGTAAATTTGTACTTACAAAATTCAAATGACCATCGACCATTTCTATTCCTAAAGATTGTAATTCTTCAATAACTTCATCATAACTTGATCTACCAAGATATCTTATTTTTTTAACTTCTTCTTCTGATCTTCCAACTAAATCCATAACTTTATCTATCCATGCTCTTTTTAAGCAATTAAATGAATGCGCTGATAGATTTAATTCTTCTATTGGCACATCAAGAATTTCCAATTTTTCAAATGATTTTTCACCCTCAAAATCCAAATGATCATCAACCATTTCTATTCCTAAAGATTGTAATTCTTCAATAACTTCATTATAACTTGATCTACCAAGATTTCTTATTTTTTTAACTTCTTCTTCTGATTTTCCAACTAAATCAATAACTTTATCTATTCCTGCTCTCTTTAAACAATTAAATGAATGCGCTGATAGATTTAATTCTTCTACTGGCATCTCAAGAATTCCCAATCTTTTAGATGATTCCTCTCCTTCAACTCCATCTAAAATTGTCGCTAATCTATTAGCATCTCGAATTCTTCTATCAAGTAATCCTCTAAATTCAGCTCTTTTCTCCTTAGGAATGTCTCCTATAGATAGCAATATTTCTTTTTTCTTTTCAAGATTAATTAATTCACTATTAGTAGCATCTTTTATCATAGATTCAACTATTGCGATTTGGTTATTTTCTTGTTCTTTTCTTTTTTTAGTTTCTTCAACTCCATCTAATAACATAGTATCTAATTTAGCTTTAACATCTTCATCCATACTTATAGGCTCTCTAGGTACAAATATATCAAATTTTTTAAAATATTCTTCAATAATTTCTTTTTGTAAATCCAAGTCTATATCGAATGTTATATTTTCTGAATCTAATTGTTCAAGAAATTCTGGAGTTTTAAATTCTTTCATGGATTTTTCAACTATTCTATATATACGAGCTGGATATTTTCCAGTTTTTTCTGCTATTTTTTTCTCATCAGCTTTCTCCATACCATTTATTCCATACCACATAAATAATATTTCTTGTTCTTGTTCAGAATAACCTTTTTCTTTAATTGTCTCAATAACTTTCTTTTCTAATTCTTCACGCTTCACAAAAGTATTTCTTCTTCCTGGAAGATCATTTATAATGTCTCCAAGTCTATTATTTTTTGATTCTCTTGAAACCCAGTCAGGGCTATTTAAATCAAATTCACTTATTAAATTTTCTATTGAACCATATCTTAATCTACTAAAGTCCTGATTACTTACTGCATCTATGTAGCATTTTCTAAATTCATCTATGTTACCATAATGTGCTGTAATAAAATCAACCTCTTTTTCTCTTAAGTCATATTTTTTTATTAATTCAGCTGTTTTAGTATCTCTTCCAAAAACACCACCGATTTTTCCCTCTCTACATCTTTCGATTTGTTCCTCATTAAGTTTTCCTTGTGATTTTCTTATAGTTATATATTTGTAATACTCACGCATTTTCTCATATTCTTCAAATAGTTGATTTTGTTTTTCTTCTGTCTTTGCATAACTTTCAAAAACATCTCTTGAAACACCAGGTACTATTGTAGCTCTTGGATATTTTTTTCTCCATTCAACTAAACTTTCAATCTTTTCTTCAAGTGATACTTTCTCTTCTTTTGTTCCATCATTTTTTTGACCTTTACTTATAGCCATTTTTTACCAACTCCTTAAAAAAATTTGTATCTATTATTATAACAGAAAATGAAAAAAATGTCAATGTTATGTAAACTTTTTTTAAAGTTTTTTATTTTTTCATATTTATACTAATTTTTCTAGAAATAATCACTAATTTCTTGTAACCCATTAAAATTTATTTGTCTTAATATTTCATAAGTTATAATTGCAACTGAGTTTGATAAATTTAGTGACCTTAATGTATTTCTCATTGGAATTCTTATTGTATTTTCTATATATTTTTGTAATAAATCTTCTGGTAACCCCTTCGTTTCTTTTCCGTATAATACAAATACTTCGTCAAATTTTGAATAATCAACATCTGAATAACAATGTGTTGCTTTTGTACTTGCAAAAAACATATTATTTTCTTCTGGCTTATATTTATTCAAAAAAGATTGAAGTGAATCATGTTCCTCTATATCTAATTTATCCCAATAATCTAATCCAGATCTTTTTAGGCTTTTATCATCTATTTTGAATCCTAATGGATGTATTAGATGTAATTTTGCTCCTGTTATTGCACAAGTTCTTGCTATATTTCCTGTATTTTGTGGTATTTCTGGTTCACACATTACTATATTAAGTTTCATTTTTCTTTATTCTCCTTTTAATTAATTAAAATTTTTTTTATAATTATTGAACGGATTATATCACAAAAAAACAAACATTTCATTTATTTTTATTTAAAATTGTGCTATATTAAATTATATTATTGTGTTTTAGAAAGGATTTGAACTATTCTTATGAATGAAAAATATATAAAAAAATTAGAATTAAATAAAATAATAGATGTTCTTGAATCTTATTGCGTTACAGAAATTGGGAAACAACTTTTGCATAACATTGAACCTTCTAGTAATAAATTAATTGTTAAGCATTTACTATCTGAAACAACACAAGCAAAAAATTTAATTGCTCAAAACAGCAATCCACCAATTGCTGACGTTCAAGATTTTAGCCAAATATCCAAATTATTGAAAAGTAATATGGCTCTTTCTTGTGGAAATTTATTGAAAGTTGGTCATATTTTAAAAATTTCGCGAAACTTAAAATCGTATTTTTCTTCTATAGATGATGTATCTAAATATGATTCTATTGAGAATTATTTCGATAATTTATATACAAATATAGATTTAGAAAATAATATTTTTAAATCTATTTTAGATGAGTCAACTGTTGCAGATGAGGCTTCCTCTGCTCTTAGTAATTTGCGTAGAAAAAGAAGAAATTTAGAATCTTCTATAAAAGAAAATTTAAATAAATTTATCCATTCATCAACATATTCAAAATTTATAATGGATCCCATAGTTACAATTAGAAATGATAGATATGTTATCCCTATTAAAGTTGAATATAAAGATAATGTAAAAGGCTTTGTTCACGATATATCATACAGCGGTTCTACAGTATTTATAGAGCCTATTTCAATTTTTGAATTGAATAATCAAGCACATAATTTACAATTAGAAGAAAATGTTGAAATTGAAAGAATTTTAAAAACTCTATCTGATTCTCTAATTCCAATTGTAAATAATATAGAAATTTCACTAAATTCTATTGCAAATTTGGATTTAATTTTTGCTAAAGCAAAATTCTCTAATAAATTTAAATGTGTAGAACCTATTATAAACGAAGAAAAATTTATCGATTTCAAAGAAGCTCGTCATCCACTTATTGATGAAAAAGTTGTTGTTCCTATTGATGTTGAAATTGGAAATAAATATACATCCTTAATTATTACAGGACCAAATACTGGTGGAAAAACTGTTACCTTAAAAACAGTTGGATTATTGTGTTTAATGGCTTACTTAGGATTACATATACCTGCAAAAGATGGTAGTAGTTTATACGTTTTTGATAATATATTTGCAGATATTGGTGATGAACAAAGTATTCAAGAATCCTTAAGTACTTTTTCTTCGCATATGTTAAATATCATTGAAATTTATAAACAAGCAACAGCAAAAAGTCTTATACTAGTAGATGAATTGGGCTCTGGAACAGACCCTATTCAAGGTGCTAACTTGGCAATTAGTATATTGGAATATTTTCACAAATTAGGAGCCTTATCACTTGCCACAACACATTATCAAGAAATAAAAAATTATGCACTTGTTACAGATGGATTCGAAAATGCAAGCTCTGAATTTGATATTGAAAATTTAAAACCTACATATAAATTACTTGTTGGTGTTCCTGGAAAAAGCAATGCTTTTGCAATAACCAAACGACTTGGAATGCCAGATTCTATACTAACAAGAGCAGAAGAGCTTATGAATGATGAACATATTGATGTTGAAGAACTTATAAAAAATATTTATGATGATAAAGTTGAAATCGAGAAAGAAAAAGATAAAATAAAACAAAATTCTAATCAGATAGAACTTTTAAGAAAAAATTTTGACAATAAAAATACACAATTATCAACAAGAGAAAATGATATTATTGAAAAAGCTAAAATGCAAGCCCGCGAAATTCTGCTAAATGCAAAAAAAGAAGCCAATTCTATTATATCAAGTTTAAACGAACTTTATAATAATGCAGATGCCCAAGCTCTAAAAAAAGCCAATTCTATAAGAAATAAACTTAATGAGGATATAAAAAATAACAACTCATCTACAACTCCAAACAATCTATCAGAGCCATCTACTACATTAGAAAATGTAACTATTGGAATGACAGTATTAGTAAAAACATTAAACCAAAATGGAACTGTTCTTACTTTACCAAATAAATCAAATGAAGTTCAAGTTCAAATTGGTAGTATGAAAATGACAGTAAAAACAGATAAATTAGTTGCAATAAAAAATAATACTCAAAAATCTAATAATAAACAAAAAAGCTTTAGCAATAGAAATTTCAATAACAAATTAAAAAGTAAAACAGCTGTTACTGAAATAAATGTAATTGGTGAAACTGTTGAAGAAGCAATTTTTGTAGTAGATAAATTTTTAGATGACTCTGCCCTAGCAAATTTATCAACAGTTAGAATTGTTCACGGAAAAGGAACAGGCAAATTACGCCAAGGAATCCACAATTTTTTGAAGACAAACTCACATGTAAAATCATTTAGACTAGGAACTTTCGGTGAAGGTGAAACTGGTGTAACTGTTGTGGAATTAAAATAATATGAAAAAATAGTAGGAAAATAAATTCTCCTACTATTTTTTGTATATAAAATTATTTATTATTCAATAACTTCAGCTACAACTCCTGAACCTACTGTTCTACCACCTTCACGGATAGCGAATCTTAATCCTTTTTCGATAGCGATTGGTGTGATTAATTCGATTGTCATATCTACGTTATCTCCAGGCATACACATTTCTGTTCCTTCTGGTAATTCAATAACACCTGTAACGTCTGTAGTTCTGAAATAGAATTGTGGTCTATAGTTTGTGAAGAATGGTGTATGACGTCCACCTTCTTCTTTAGTTAATACGTATACTTGTGCTTTGAATTTTGTATGTGGATGTATTGTTCCTGGTTTAGCTAAAACTTGTCCTCTTTCAACTTCTTCTCTTTGAATACCTCTTAAAAGAACACCAATGTTGTCTCCAGCTTCTGCTTGGTCTAGTAATTTTCTGAACATTTCTACACCAGTAACAACTGTTTTCTTAGATTCTTTTGATAATCCAACGATTTCAACTTCATCTGATAATTTAACAACACCTCTTTCAACTCTACCAGTAACAACTGTTCCTCTACCAGTAATAGTGAATACGTCTTCGATTGGCATTAAGAATGGTTGATCAATTGGTCTTTCTGGTGTTGGTATATAGCTATCAACTGCATCCATTAATTCTTTCATTGGAAGATATACAGGATCGTTAGGATCTGTAGATGTGCTTTCTAATACTTTTAATGAAGATCCTTTTATAATTGGAATTTCGTCTCCTGGGAAATCATAGCTTGATAATAAGTCTCTAACTTCCATTTCAACTAATTCTAATAATTCTGGATCGTCAACCATATCACATTTGTTTAAATATACAACTATATATTTAACACCAACTTGTCTAGCAAGTAAGATATGTTCTCTTGTTTGTGGCATTGGTCCATCAGCTGCAGAAACAACTAATATAGCACCATCCATTTGAGCAGCACCAGTGATCATGTTCTTTACGTAGTCTGCGTGTCCTGGGCAGTCAACGTGAGCATAGTGTCTATTATCTGTTTCATATTCAACGTGTGCTGTGTTGATTGTGATTCCTCTAGCTTTTTCTTCTGGAGCACCATCGATTTGATCATATGCTTCGAATTTAGCTTTTCCTAATAAACTTAAATATTTTGTAATAGCTGCTGTTGTTGTTGTTTTACCATGGTCAACGTGTCCGATTGTACCAATGTTAACGTGTGGTTTTGTTCTTTCAAATTTTTCCTTAGCCATTTTAAAATTCCTCCTTTAATTTGTTGAGATTGCTCTCATATTTATTTATTTTGAAAATTAATAACAAATTTTTCACCGCCATTTTATAATATTTCAATAAAAAAAGCAAGTGTTTTATTATATTTAATTGTTTTGATAGAATTAATAAATTAATTTCTATCAAAACAAATTTTATTAGTCTTTTTTAGCTCTACTAGCAACTATTGTTTCTAGTACAGATTTTGGAACTTCTTCATAGTGAGAAGGTTCCATAGAGTATGTTCCTCTACCTTGTGTTTTAGAACGTAAGTCTGTTGCATAACCAAACATTTCTGATAATGGTATAAATCCTCTTATCTCTTGGTTACCAGATTTAGCTTCCATTCCTTCAAGTCTACCACGTCTAGCGTTGATATCTCCAATAACATCTCCCATGTATTCTTCTGGAACTGTTACTTCAACTTTCATAATAGGCTCTAATATGACAGATTTAGCCTGTTTACAAGCTTCTTTGAATGCCATAGAAGCAGCTATTTTGAATGCCATTTCTGAAGAGTCAACTTCATGGTATGAACCATCAACTAATGTAGCTTTAAAGTCGATAACTGGATATCCAGCAAGTATACCGCTATCTGCAGCTTCTCTGATTCCATCTTCGATTGGTTTAATATATTCCTTAGGAACAGCTCCACCAACGATTTTGCTCTCAAACTTAATTCCACTACCTGGCTCTAATGGTTCCATTTCAATCCATACATCACCATATTGACCATGTCCACCTGATTGACGTACAAATTTACCTTGAACTTTAACTTTATTTCTAATTGTTTCTTTGTAAGAAACTTGTGGTTTACCTACATTACATTCAACTTTGAATTCTCTTTTTAATCTATCAACGATGATATCTAAGTGTAACTCACCCATACCAGCGATAACAGTTTGTCCTGTTTCATGATTTGTATATGTTTTGAATGTTGGATCTTCTTCAGCTAATTTTGCTAAAGCAATACCCATTTTTTCACTATTAGCTTTATCTTTAGGCTCAATAGCAATATCAATAACAGGCTCTGGGAATTCCATTGATTCAAGTATAACTGGTGCACTTGGATCACATAAAGTATCACCTGTAGATACTTCTTTTAATCCAACAGCTGCAGCTATATCTCCTGCATATACTTTATTTAAATCTTCTCTGTGATTTGCATGCATTAATAGTAATCTTCCGATTCTATCTTTTTTACCTTTATTTGCATTTAATATTGTAGATCCTGAATCTAATGTTCCTGAGTAAACTCTTATGAAACATAATTTTCCAACAAATGGATCTGTTGCAATTTTAAATGCTAAAGCTGCAAATGGTTCACTATCACTTGGTTTTCTATCTGTTTCATTTCCATCTAAGTCTACACCTTTTATAGCAGGTATATCTACTGGAGATGGTAAATAATCAACAACTGCATTCAATAATTCTTGAACACCTTTGTTTTTGTATGATGAACCACAAGTCATTGGAACTACTGTGTTAGCAATTGTTCCTTTTCTTAAACCTTTTTTGATTTCTTCTTCAGAAAGTTCTCCTTCTTCTAAATATTTCATCATTAATTCATCATCTTGTTCTGCAGCAGCTTCAACCATTTTAGATCTGTATTCTTCTGCTTTTTCTTTTAAATCTGCAGGAATATCAGTTTCTTCAATTTCTTTTCCTAAATCGTCTTTATGAATGAATGCTCTCATTTTTATTAAATCAACGATTCCTTGGAAATTATCTTCTGCTCCTATTGGTAATTGAATTGGAACAGGGTTAGCTCCTAATCTATCTTTAACTTGGTCTATACAAGCGTAAAAATCTGCACCTGTAATATCCATTTTGTTAACATAGATCATTCTTGGAACTTGGTATTTATCAGCTTGTCTCCAAACTGTTTCTGATTGTGGTTGAACTCCACCTTTTGCTGCTAATACTAAAACTGAACCATCAAGAACTTTTAAAGATCTTTCAACTTCAACTGTAAAGTCAACGTGTCCTGGTGTATCAATAATGTTAATTCTATGACCTAACCAATGACATGTTGTAGCAGCAGAAGTAATTGTTATACCTCTTTCTTGCTCTTGAACCATCCAGTCCATTGTAGCTGCACCTTCATGAACTTCTCCTATTTTATGAGTTTTTCCTGTATAAAATAAGATTCTTTCTGTTGTTGTTGTTTTACCAGCATCAATGTGAGCCATTATTCCTATATTTCTTGTTTTCTCTAAAGGAAATTCTCTTCCAGCCATATTTTCCTCCTTTATTTTATTTAATCTTAATGTATATATAGCAAATTAACTAATTAAAAATATTCTGTATTTTCACAAAATATTTATTAAAAAGTTAATGTGCTATTTACTACAATTTTTAATTTAAAATTTAAGATACCTATATACTTTTTAATAATATATTTTATCTTAATTTTACCATTTATAATGAGCAAAAGCTTTGTTAGCTTCAGCCATTTTATGCATATCTTCTTTCTTCTTGAAAGCTCCACCGTTTCCAGCTACTGCATCCATTATTTCTCCAGCTAATTTTTCTGACATAGTTTTTTCATGTCTATTTCTAGCATAAACAACTAACCATCTTAAACCTAATGTTTGTCTTCTTTCTGGTCTTATTTCAATTGGCACTTGGTATGTAGCACCACCAATTCTTCTAGCTTTAACTTCTAGAACTGGCATTACATTGTTTAGTGCATCTTCAAAAACTTCTAATGGATTTTTGTTTTCTTTTTCTTTTATGATGTCAAATGCATCATAAACTATTTTTTGAGCAACTGTTTTTTTACCATCAAGCATTACGTTGTTTATTAATTTTGTAACAACTTTGCTATTATACATTGGATCTGGTAAAACTTCTCTTTTTGCTATATATCCTTTTCTTGGCACTATTCTTCCCTCCTTATAATATTTAATACTAATATAACCTAGTATTTTAGGTACTCTAAAAAGCTTAATACTAATAATTCCTTCTTAATACTTTTTAGTTAAGTGCTATATAATCTATTATTAATTTAAGTACAAACCTAAATTAGTAAGTTATATGCACCTTGCAATTTTATTCCAAATTACGGTTTATTTTTTTGGTTTTTTAGCTCCGTATTTAGATCTTGCTTGCATTCTGTCTTTAACTCCTGCAGTATCTAATGTTCCTCTGATTATGTGATATCTAACACCTGGAAGGTCTTTTACTCTTCCTCCTCTTATTAATACAACACTATGCTCTTGTAAGTTGTGTCCTATTCCTGGGATATAAGATGTTACTTCATAACCATTTGAAAGTCTAACCCTTGCTACTTTTCTTAAAGCTGAGTTTGGTTTTTTAGGTGTTACTGTTTTAACAACTGTACATACACCTCTTTTTTGTGGTGAACGTCTATCAGTCATTTTCTTTTTCATAGAATTGTATCCATGTTGTAAAGCTGGGGCTGTAGATTTTGTTACACCTGTTTGTCTTCCTTTTCTTACTAATTGATTAATTGTTGGCACTTAAATTTCACCTCCTGAAAATATTTTAACCGCTAGTATATTTTGCCATTCTTGGCTTTATATACTAACGGTTAATATTATATCATCGATATATTCATAAGTCAATATTCAAGTTGTGTTAAATTAAGTTTTATATAAATTTCTATTGAATTTTATGTTGATTTGTTGTATACTATTACATATACTTTTTGTATAAATTCATTAAAGGAGTGATCATTTTCATGTTGAAAATTACAAATGCATTTTCAACGCCTGATGGAATTGTTATCCATTCTGCAAAAAAACCACAAATCGCCTTATATACTTACCGTGATTCTTGTGGAAATATTATATCAGAAAAAATAACACAATCTCAGATATCCAAAATAAATTCTTCTCCAATTTCTGGAAAGAAATTAACAATTATTACACTTTTAATTTGTAGTATTTCAATTTTGGTATCGTTATATTTTTCGCATATATTATGTGGAATTTATTTTTCATTAGCAATTTCAATGCACTTGGCGAATTTTTTAGCAATTCTTTTTTCAAGGAAATTGAAAAAAATTCATGCTACAGAACATATGATAATTAATTGTTATAACAAAGGATTGCCACTAACTAAAGAAAATATACGGAAAAGTTCCCGTTTACATAAATATTGTGGCTTTCAAACAATATTCTACAAACTATTTTGCAGATCAATTGTTTTATGGATACTTTGGACTCAAGATCTGAAATACGGAATAATTTCAATTGTAGCCTTTTTAGTAATTGAAAGACTTTTAAAACTTCTCAATTACTGCCCATTTTTTCTTTTTCCACAATTTTTTGTGACTAGCAAGCCATCAAATTATGAATTGGAGTTAGGGTTAGTTGCTATAAAAAATTATTCGCATATGGAGGAATAAATTTATAAAAAAATGAAAGAGATAAGTTTTATTAACTTATCTCTTTCATTTTTTAATCTCTAGATTCAGGTTCTTCTGCTCTTTTATCACTTATTGCTTTAGATTTTTCTTTAACATGTTCCGTTGCTCCAATTACTTTTTTCTTCATTGCAGCTATTCTCTTGTTTTTAGAATCTCTAACTGTTGTAATAACACTTTGTATTCCACCTTTTACTTTACCTCCGAGCTCTGCAATTTTATCTTTTCCATTTCTAGTAATACTTGCTGCTTTTTGTAAAGATTCTTTCTGCATATCTTGCACTTTTCCCATAAAATTACTAACAGCAGCTTTTACTGATTCTATTTTTGATTTCAAAAAACTTTCTTTTTGTGGTGTTTTTTCACTTTTTTTACCTTTAAATATGGCTGATATCTTTCCAATTAGAGCTTTTATTTTACTTGTTTTTCCTACATTTGCCAAAGCTGTACTTTTCTCCAAAGCTAACCCCTTCTTTAGAGCTTTGAAGCTACGCTTTGTTTCTTTTTCATTCTTTTTACTACTTCTCACAAATGCTTTTGCCTCTTGTATGCTCTTTTTTAGTTTTTCTATATCAGCTTTAGTTTTAGCATGTTGTTGTCCAACAGGCGATTTTTCGAAGTCTGCTTGAAGTCTTTTTAGCTCTTCATTACATTTTTCAATACTTTCTGTATCTCCTCTTCTTACAGCTTCGCTTAATACACGTCTTTGTGATGCTTCTGCCTTCTTATATAATCTATATACAGGCATTTCTTCTATAGCTTTTTTGTCAGATAATTTCTCTGCTAACTCACATCTATCGTCATTTAATGTTAATTCTACATCTTGTCTAGAAAAATTATATTTTTCCATATTTTCCTTATATTTACTTGTTGCCTTATCAATTTCCATTTCATAAGCTGTCTTAATTCCTTCTCTTTCAGCTTTCTTGCCATCATATTCTGTAGAAGCTTTTTCTATGTAAGTAGATGCTTTACTTTTTAGTTCTGTTGCAGTTTCTTTAGCAGTTTTTGCTATATCAGAAGCTTTAACAAGCCCAAGGTTAGCTGTTGCTGTTGCTAATTCTCCCAATAATCTTGTCAACGTTTTTTGATCTACCGTTGTTTCTTCTGGTGCTGAATTTTCATTCAACTCCTCATCATTTATCTTTTCGTCGTCCATAGGAACCTCCTTAATTTTATTTTTTTAATACTTATTACTCATCTACATGCAATATTTTATCAATTTCATCACTTAGTTCATCGCAGTGTTTTTCTATTTCTTCAATTAAAGCTTCTCTTTCTTCTTCATTTAAACTGTCGAGATCAATTATTCTTCCATTGTGAATAATTTTTCCAAATTTTTCTTCTGTTTCTTGACTCATAATTTCATCCTCCTTTGTTTTTTATTATAACATTCATATTTACTATTTGCAAATAAAATGTATTTTTATCTATCATCATGATCTACATTTTTTGGATTCTGACTATACTTGTTTTTTTGCGCATATGTATGATATCTATCATATGGACTATATGGATCTCCTAATCCATTATTAAAATGTTTATCAACTACAACTGATTTTTTCTTCTTTGAGAAGAATGGATTTAAAGCTTGTTGCCATATTTGAGCAATAACTCCTGCAGCACCGACAAGCACAACCTTATTTCCTTTGTTAATTTTCTTTACTGAACTTGGTATATTTTTAATCCAGCCTAAAATACCTTGACTTGTATTTGATGTAATATTTGCTGTACTTGTAGGGACTGGTATTTCAGTTACTACTTGTGAGTCTACATTAATTGGATATCTTTCCTGTCCTACCTTTGTTTTTACCAATTTAGTTACTTCTCTTACAGAATCTAAAGGAACATTCGCATCAGACCAACCTTTTCCCATTGTTGTTCCTCTTCCATATGCAAGTTGCATTGTATCATTTGAAAATTGCAACTTGTTTCCACTACTATTCATAGCTTGAATATATTTTTGTTTTATATCATCTGGTAAAAAGTCTACTAACTTTGATAAAGGTGTATCATTCGTGATACCTAAATTTGCATATGTTGAAGCAAATTCTGAACAATCTGGATGTGAATCAATATATGCCTTTATATTCATATCACCTATTGAATATGATATTGGTTTTCCAGTTGTTGGATCCATAAATTTAAAACTTATACCCTGAACAACAGTATCGTCTGGAGCAAATGTTCCAGCTTGATGTGCAGTATGTGTTCCTAAATCTGAAGACCAATAAGCTGTATCTCCTCTAACGCAATTTCCAACTTTTGCATTAGCATAATCTAATTGAACGGTTTGAGTTTGAGGAACATCTTTATATACATCTCTTACTCCATATACAGTACCATCTTGTGTTGGTTGTGTTACATTTCCTTGAGGAGTATTTCCCTGAGGAGTATTTCCTCCTTGTAAATTATTTGGATCTTTAAATATTGGAGAATTAGCAACAAAGTATTTTGCTCCTGCAATTGTTGCAGCTGCTGCAATCTTCAATCCTCTATCAATCTTTTTAGTATGGGCTCTAAAAATATTTTCTCTACTCACATAGTTTGTCCACAAAGTTTCACCTATTGTTCCACCAAAATTATCTTTTGCTGTTACATTTGTAGTATTCCTATATTCTACTTGAGCTTTTGGATCTCTTATGAATTTTTTACCACCTCTCTTTGGTCCACCTTTTACAAATGATTCACTCATTACCCTTCCAATTTCACCTTCATCAGTTTTTCCATATAACTCTGCTGATCTTCGAATAACTTCTGCTCTAGTATTTTTCTTGAATGCATCAGATTGTAAATTTTGTCCCGCTTTTCCATATCTTGCTTCATGATGTATATCTTCATATACTTCTGCACTTTGTGCAACATTTTCATATGCAACCTTTCTTATTTCTTTATTTTTCCTTGCTTTTATTTGCTCTTCAATTAATTTTGCACGTGCATATCTTATATATTTATTTTCAATTGATAAATTAACTTCTTCAATTCTATCAGTTAATAATTTTTCATCTAATTTAACTTTATTTCCATTTTCGTCTTCAACACTTAAGTTAAACCAACTTTTTAACCACGCTTCAAAACTTGTTGATCTATTTTTTAAGTAATATTCTTGTCTTGCCTCTTTTCTTGCACCAGGACCAACTTTATATGGTGTTGGCATATTATATGTTCCTCTTATTTTTGAACCAATATATCTTACCGCTGCAGCACCAAGACCAATTCCAGTTTCAACTAATCTTACAGGAAGCGATACTAAACCACCTATATTTGACACACATGTTCTTATGACATGTCTTTTTTCATCAGCTTTTTTCTTAAAACTAGTATATTTAAAGAAAGCTTTCGCTCTATCAGCCATTGTTATATCGCCTTTTTCTTTTCCTTTAACCATCATAGCTGATCCACCAGTTTTCAATATAGCAACAGATTCATTGCTATGGAAATGAGAGCTATTGAAGTTCTTAACGTAATCTTCATCTCTTTTATGAATTTGTTCATATTCGTTATTAAGTTCAGTAATAAAAGCTTCCATTTCCCCTCTTATTTCATCGTCAGTTTTTCCTGCAGCCCTTAATGCTCCAATTTTCTCTCCAACCCTATCTTTATAGTTCGAATCAATATAAGCCTTAATTCCAATAGCCTCATATTTTCCAACTCTTTCTGCTCTTTCTTCCCAAGAATCAATTTGCATAAAGCTCATATCTTTTAATTTATCTGGATAATCACTTTCATCATCAATTTTCTCATAACTACATTCTGAATCCTTTTTTTCAAAAGCTAATTTTTCAAAATTAAATTCTTCATATTCCACTGTATCATTAACAGTTCCTCTATGACTTTGAAACTCTTTCCATGCTTTTTTATACCTTGCGGCATACTCTTTACTTAACTTTCTATCTATTCCACTTTTGGCTTTTGCATCTTCAGCTCTCTCTTCTTTTTCGTCTTCAATTTTTTGTAATTCACTTTGATTCTCTGGTTTTTTCAAGGCATCTAAATATTCATCTCTACTATCGATATCTCTGGATAATACTTGCCTTTCAACTTCAACCAAATCTATTTGACGTTGAAAAACATCTCTTTTTGCATCAAGAATATCCTTTTCATCTTCAATTTGTTCTAATTCTTTTTCAATACCATCTAAAATATCATCAATTATTTTTTGTGAATTTACGTCACTCATATCAATTGTACCAATATTAGAAGGCAAATTCTTTATTATGTCATGATTTTGTAAATTTACCTCATTACCATCAATATCAGTATAAGTATGCTTACCGCTTTGTACATCTAATAATTGATTCCTAATTTCATCATACTGTTCCTTTATAAGATTTTTTACCTCATTATCGCTTATTGGGTTTTGAGTTAAATCAATTTTTTGCGTATCAATTCCTGCAGCATTTAAGGTTTTTATTATATCTTCTAACTCAGACAGTGCTGCATTTCGTTGATTTGGATCGTAGTTCAAACCATTTATTTGTGCTATACGATTAGTAATATCTTTTAAATCCTTTAAATAATCTGTTCTTGTATTTTTGTCTTTTGATTTAGAGTTTGGGTCAGTTATCAATACATTTTTTAAATTTTGCACTTCTTCTAACTTTTTATTGTTGTCATCTTTTTTAGATTCAGTTTCATCTATGTATTCTTGCAAAGCTTCTAAATATTCTTGCTCTTTAAGATCTTTTTCTAGTAATGCTATTCTTACTTCTGAAGTCTTAAAGAATGAATCAGCTGTTTGTTCGATTGAATTTCTTAATGCTGTATATTCCTTTGTTTTTAACAACTCTTCTAATGTTTTACCTTGTCCTGATGCTCTTGCTTCTAATGCATCTTTAATTTTTGAATAAACTTCATGAACCTTGTTATCGTATATTTTGTTATTAGCATCAGGTGCATTATTTAATTCAATTCCAAAATTACCATCAAAAGCAGACATTATATCTTCTATAATTTCATTAGCTTCGTTATATTGATTATTATCCAGAAAATTATTAAATTCATTTATTATATTTTCTACATCATTATTTATTCTATCCCAAGTGATAGTTGACATTTATTATTCCTCCTTTCTATATAATTTTACTTGTTATTATTGCCTTTATTCTATTTATTTGTTCATTGCACTTAAGTAGTTCTTCTGTTGATAGTTTTTCTAAATTTTCTTTACTCATTAATTCTCCTATTTTTTTTAAAGCTTCAGTTAATTCTTCAACATTTGCATTATTATCTTTCATAAAACATACCTCCTTTTATCTTTTGCATTTTTATCTATCTCCATTATCCTTATCTACGTGCATTATCGCTTTGCTTTTTGTAGGCATATCTGCACCATATGTATTATCACTTATAATTTTCTTCTCACTATCCTTGTCAATTTTACCTCTTTTACTTTTTTTCACAGCTAATGCCTCATATGAAGCATCTTGCATGCCTGAAATAAACCTTTTCCTATCAAATGCATCTTTATTTTTATCTGGTCTTTGTGCTTGTGCTTGTCCAGCCTCAAAAAGTCTATGATGCATTGCAGCTCTTCCTTTAACTTCTTCCATTTGTTTTTCAACTGAATCTTTATTAAATTTTCCTTCTACAACATCTTTTGTAATCATCATTTTTACATAATCTTTCTTTATGTCATCTAATATTTTATTTACAATATTTTCTTTATGTTTTTTTAATAATAGCTTTGGAGCAAAAAACCTTGTAAATTTATTTCCAATTTTATAATCTTGCAATAACCTTTTAGCACTAGCTTTACTTTGTTTATATTCTTCTTTTGATGAATATAGTTTTCTAGGATCTGTCAACATATTTATATTCTCTTGAATAATGTATGCTGCTTTAGACTCAGCAAATGTTTGTAAATATTTGTTGATTGTATCTTCATCAGTTATTTCTTCTGTTTCATAAACTTCTATCATATGTGGTTTTTCTGGATCTTTTTCATATACAATGTTTCCATCATCATCTGTCACTATTTCGCCTTTTTCATTTCTTTCTGGTACGGGTACCATTTTTGGTTTTGTTTTCTGAGGATCTTCATAAACTATGTCACCTTTTGCATCTCTTTCTGGTTCCATTTTATCTTCATAAACTCCACAACCAAATTCATCCATCATTTGAATCCAAGTCGTCTTATAGCCCACATTTCCATGTCCATCATTTTCTGTTAAAAATGTAACATCAGAATTATCATTTTCTTGACTATCCAATTCTTTGATAACTTCTTCAACACCATTATTACGTATAGATATTAGATCTTTTTCAGCTCTAATTGTTTTCTCTGGTTCCATCTTTATTTCAGCATTTATTTGCATAAGATAATTATCAATTTTCTTTCTTGCTTTATCTTTATCTTCTTTAGAACTAGCTTTTTCAAATTCACCTAATGCAGTCTCTAATTCACTTACTCTATACTTTGCTTTAAATTCATTAGTAAGACTAGGTATTCTATTTTTCAACTCATCATAAATATCGTTTCTTTTATTATCTAATTCTGATAATTTTTTATCTATCTCTGTGCTTATACCTGTTCTTTTTGCATCTTCTGTCCAATCTTCAAATATTTTATTGTCAAATCCTTTTATGTTTAAATCCATTATTCCATCTGCTAAATACTTCAAATTATTTTCAATATTTTTTGCTCTCTTTTCATCTTCTGGTGTTAATGTTCCTTTAGCTTTCAATTGGTTTAGTATTTCAAACTGTTCTTTTGCAACAGAAAACATTGTTACAGCTTCTTTATAATCACAAATTTGTGTCCATACACTTTTTTGCATGTATACACCAGTGCTAATTATAGAATCTCTTCCAAGAAAGCCTTCCACATCAAATTCCATCTTTCTTTTTTCCGCTTTAGCATCTTTTATCTTTTCTTTACTTCTTTCATTAGCAGCATCTACTTGTGCAATAAAATCTTCTTTAGAAAAACCTCTCTTAATTAATTCTTCTTGTAATTTAGATTGTTCAAATAGGCCAGATAGTATCTTATCCATGCTTTTAACCAAATCTTCTCTTTCAGATATAGCTGTTGTGCTCAAACCTTTGTGATTACTAATGTCATTTTGCACTGACTTAGATAATTCAACTGCCACCTTCATTATATCTTCTATTAATACATTTCCTGTATCAATACTTTCACGCCCTTCAGATACATTTATAACTTTACCTTGTATCTCATTTGTTATTGTTTCAACAATTGTTTTTAATTCTCCATATTTTAAATTTTTTAGTCCGTCCTCTACAGCTTGTAGAAATTCATTTAATTTTTCTTTAGTTGTTAAATCTTTCATTTCAAAATTACTTAAATCCATACTTATTTTCAATTATCCTAACGATAATTGCCCTCCTTTTATTTTAATTTTTATTTTTTTATTTTTCAAAATCATCATTTCTGTTTTTCTCTTTCTGTAAACTTTCTTTTGTTGATGCAACTAACATTAATGCCTTTAATTCATCTATTTGTACCAAATATTTTGCCAATTGCTTTGCAGATGCTCCAGCAAGTTCTTCTTCTGTTATTTTATTTCTTAGTGATTTGATTCTTTCTTTTAAATTTATATTGTTTTCATTATTATTTTGCATCATATCGCCACCTTTCTTTACACTAAATACCATTTTATTATATATTTTATCATTTATTTATTTTTTATGCAACACTTATTTACATAATTCTTGATTTTTTTTCCTTTTTGTGCTATTATTGTACATGATAAATTATATTTTTTAAGGAGGATTATAAAAAATGGATAAAAAAAGTACAAAAAATCCACAAATATCTAGTTCTAGTAGTGATTCCATAAGAATGCCATATATTCCAAAAAAAAGAACTGTAAAAAGTGATTCTCATTTACAAGATCGTCAGTCTACAACAAAAACACCACCTCCTGTTAATTCAATAAATCAAAGTAATTCTTCTACAAGAATCCCATATATACCTAAAGTGAACAATGTAGGAAGAGAAATACACCCACAAAGGGCTCCTTACTCACAATATAGTCAGTCATCATCTCAACATTCACAAAAAACACATACTGTTAATCATAATCCACCACAATATTTAAAACCTCATCTAATAATTGATACATATTCTGGTGAATATACACTTTTAAACTCTAATTATAATGTTGTTGCAAAAACATATTGCAATCCAATACTTTATCATTTTATAAATCGCTATAAACTACATAAATTCAAAAAAGAGCTAAAAAGGGATTATAAAGATTACAAAAAAGATTGCAAACGAAAAAAAATTCCTCTAGATGATGATTTAAAAAAATCATATAAAGCTATAAAATTTTACATTTGGTTTTGTCCTGATGCTAATTTTAATATTCTTGAGTTATTAAAAAATAATATCACAAAAACAGACTCTAAATATAAAAATTATCAATCAGCTTGTTACGACTATTTACACGAATTAGCTAGTTTGAAATATGGTGATCCTGAAAAAATGGGATTTGATATTGTTTTAGCCACATTAGATGGTTTAAGTGGAAGTAATCATAGATATATATCTGATATTATAGTTAGATCTAATAATACTGTAAATGATTATATAAAAGCCCATCGTGTTTCATCCAATCCATCACAACCAATTAACAATTCACATACTACGCCAAGCTATATACCAAGACAAAATTCTATAGGATCAATTGCAGTACAACCAGTATCTCGATCTAACATATACCGCGACAGATAACTAAAAAGAGAAGAATTAAATTCTTCTCTTTTTTAATAGCTCTATTTCTCTTTCATATCCATCAATCTCATTTGGTGTTTCTAAATAAAATGGTAGATCTTTTATTCTATCATTATTAATTATTTTGCTAATAGCATCTAAACCAATTTTACCTTCACCTATCTTTTCATGTCTATCTTTATGTGATGCTAAATCATTTTTACTATCATTTAAATGTATTGCTTTTAATTTTTCTAAACCAATTATTTTATCAAATTCATTTAATACACCATCAAAATTATTCACCACATCATATCCACCATCCCATATATGACATGTATCTAAACATACGCCTAACTTATCTTTTAGTTTTACTTTGTCTATAATTGCTTTTAGCTCTTCAAAATTTCTTCCTACTTCGCTTCCTTTTCCAGACATTGTTTCTAACAATACTGTTGTTGTTTGCTCTTTTGTTAATATTTCATTTAACATTTCTGCTATGAAATCAATACCAACTTCTACGCCTTGTCCAACATGGCTCCCTGGATGGAAATTGTAATAATTTCCTGGTGTGTATTCCATTCTTTTTAAATCATCTACCATAGTATTTTTAGCAAATTCTCGTATTCCACTATCTGCAGAACATGCATTTAATGTATATGGCGCATGTGCCAAAATTCTATTTATTCCATGTTCTTTTGAGTATTGTAAAAAAGCTTTTACATCATCTTCATTTATTTCTTTTGCTTTTCCACCTCTTGGATTTCTTGTAAAAAATTGAAATGTATTTGCACCTATACTTACTGCTTGTTTAGCCATCGCTAAATATCCTTTTGAAGCAGATAAGTGACATCCTATTGTAAACATATTTACCTCCTATTAATAATTTTATCTTCTAACAACTAATTTATTTATTTTTGCTTTTATGTAGCTTTCTAATTTTCCCATAAACTCAGCTGATTCAATTTCTTTTTTGGCTACCATTTCTAAACCTTTTTCCCAACTTGCTGTTAGTTTTGGGTTTAACATATCTGGCATTGACATATTAACAACATCATATATAGCTTCACCTTTAACTGTTGGTGTAATTATTTGTGTTTTACCATTTATATTTATATATTTTATTTTTTCTAGCTTTTTAATAATTTCAGCTCTTGTTGCACTTGTTCCAATACCAGCACCTTTAATTTGTTCTCTTAGCTCTTCATCTTCAATTAGTTTTCCTGCGTTTTCCATTGCAAGTATCATTGAACCAGAATTATATCTACTTGGTGGAGATGTTTCTGCGTCTTTTGTTTCAAAGTTTATTATTCCAACTTCAGAATTTTTCTTTAATTTCGTCAAAATTTCTAGGTTATCTTGTACTGTCTCGCTTTCTTTGTTTTGATCTTTTACATTTTTATTTCTTGCTATGTCTAAATAACCTGTTTTTGTGCACACTTTTCCTGATGTTGAAAATTGTTCGTTATCAATTGTAACAACTACAGAAATTTTATTGAATTCTGCTGGTGGATAAAATATTGCTAAAAATCTTTTTACAATTACTTTGTATATTTGTTTGTGTAAATCTGGTAATTTTTCGTAATTTTCGTAGCCTTGTCCTGTTGGAATAATTGCATAGTGGTCTGTTATTTTACTATCATTTACATATTTAGTTTTTACAATATTTGTAGAATATTTTTCCTCAGCCATTTGTTTTATGTATCCTTGAACTTCTTCATCTTTATATCCTTTTGCTATTCCATTTAAGTTTTTAGAAATTATTTTTGCTACAGCAGTTGACAAAACTCTGGCATCAGTTCTTGGATATGTTACAAGCTTTTTTTCATATAGATTTTGTATAACTTCTAGTGTTTCATCAGGTTTAATTTTGAATCGCTTTGTACACTCGTTCTGTATTTCTGCCAAGTTGAATAATAATGGAGCATTTTCTTTTTGCTTTGTTTTTTTCACTTCTTTAACAATTGCTTTTTTATCTTTTAAAGATAGTATAAACTTTTGAGCATCTTCTATTTTTTTAAAACCTGTTTCATTATACAATTGTGGAGAATTAAACATTTTCGAATCTTCTGTTACTTTCCATTCAGCTTTAAAACTACTGTCAGTATCACCAAATTCTCCTATAATTTTATAGTATGTTGTTTTAACAAAATTAGCAATTTCACGCTCTCTTGATACAACCATTCCTAATACACAAGTCATAACTCTACCTACAGAAATTGATACTTTTTCTTCATCTATTTGTTTTGCAATTCTTCTTCCAAATATTATTGAAAGTAGTCTTGAAAAATTTATTCCAATTAGATAATCCTCTTTAGCTCTTAAATATGCAGCATCAGATAAGCTATCATATTCTGATAAATCTTTTGCTTCTTTAATCCCCCTTTTTATTTCTTCCTCTGTTTGTGAATCTATCCAAACTCTCTTCATTTTTGCTTTTGGATTAGGTTTTGCCATCATAAAAACAAGTCTTTGAATATATTCTCCTTCTCGCCCAGAGTCACCTGCGTTATATATTTCTTCTACATCTTCTCTTTGTAATAATTGTTTTACGATGTTGAATTGATTTTGAACTGCAGGAATTATTTCGTATTTCCATTCTGTTGGTATAAATGGAAGTGTATCTAATCTCCAAAATTTCAAATTTTCATCATATTTTTCTGGATAACTCATTGTAACTAAATGACCCACACACCATGTTATTATCCATTCATTAGATTCAATATATCCATTTTTTCTGTTAACATTTATACCTAATGCTTTTGCAAATTCCATTGCTACAGATGGCTTTTCCGTAATTATTAATTTTTTTGCCAATTAACCATCAATCCTTGTTAATATATTTGGATTTTTGTGGAAATCCATAAACCATTTATATTTTAGATTTTATATAATCATTTGCAATTTGTAATATTTCTTGCGCTGATTTTAATGTCTCTTTATTTTTAAAATCAACTTTTTTTAACAATTTGTTAATATAGTCTTTTTCTTTTATAACTATATAACTGCTTTTATAATAGAAATCAAAAACATATGCCATATGTGAAATCCATATATCCCCATATGTATTTCTTTTTTGATAATCTATTTCATGATTAACTTTAAATTCATTTATTATTTCATCTGAAAAAGTTTCGTTTTTCATTTCTTCTGCTGAACATCCATATGTATTCTTTATATCATCTGTTAATAACACATAGAATATATCTAACTTATCAGCATCTCTTATTATTTTTGAATGAAGCAATTCTTGCTCTGTTAAGTTTTCTTCAATTTTTGATCTATTATGATTTAATATTGCTGTTTTAATTATCTTATAATATTTTTCATCTACATTGAATTTTTCAATTAAATTATCCTCAAACAAAATCTTCACACCATATTCACCGTGATTTATGCTTATTTTATCTATAAAAGTATTGTATTTTCTTACTTGTTCAAATCTGCCTATATCATGTAATAAACCTATTAGTTCAGCTAATTTTATATCTTCTTCTGATAAATTTAGTGATGTTGCAATTTTTTTGCTTAGCTCTGATACTCTCAAAATATGTGCAACTTTTAAAGCAATTTTCCCATCTTGTAAATTATAATTTGATACATATTCTTTAAAAACTCTTTTTGCATTATTAACGTCTACCATTTTATTTTTACCTACCTTAAAACTTTTTCTATATATTATACTAACACGGAATTTTTTTCAAGCATTTCTTTATATACAATCCCAATTTTTCCCCTTGACTACAAAATATTTTTAATGTATTATAATAGATATTTATATATAGATAGGAGATTTAATAATTATGTTATGTTCAGTTTGTAAAAAGAATGCGGCTGTAATATTTATAAATAAATCAAATGACGCCAGTCAAATGGAAGGACTATGTTACGAATGTGCCAAAAAACAAGGCATAAATCCTTTAGATGCTTTAGCCAAACAAGCTAACTTATCTGATAGTGATTTAGAAAATATGTCTATGCAATTTGAAAGTATGTTTAATGACATGTCTGAAAATCCTGACCTAAACTTTGAAGACTCTGAAAATAGTGATAATTCTAATAGTTTAGGCTCAATATTTTCTGGATTATTTGGTAACTCACATGATACAGAACAATCAGCAAGTAATTCGAATAAAAAAGTAAAAACAGAAAAAAGACAAAATAAAAAACATAAAGCTTTAGATAATTTTGGAACAAACTTAACTTTAAAAGCCAAAAATAATCAATTAGATATGGTTATCGGTAGAGATAAAGAGCTTGAAAGAGTTATACAAATTTTAAATAGACGTACAAAAAATAACCCTTGCCTTGTTGGTGAACCAGGTGTTGGAAAAACTGCAATTGCCCAAGGATTAGCTATAAAAATCGCCAATGGTAATGTTCCTGCTAAATTATTAAATAAAGAAGTATATTTATTAGATATGACAGCAGTTATTGCTGGTACTCAATTTAGAGGTCAATTTGAATCAAGAATGAAATCTATAATTGATGAATGTAAAAACTGCGGAAATATTATTTTAGTAATTGATGAAATTCACAATATTATTGGTGCCGGTGATGCAGAACGCTCTATGAATGCAGCAGATATTTTAAAACCATCTCTTTCTAATGGGGAAATTCAATTAATTGGAACTACAACTTTGAAAGAATATAGAAAATATATTGAAAAAGATAGTGCTTTAGAAAGAAGATTTCAACAAGTTTTAGTTGAAGAGCCATCTGTTACAGACTCTGTAAATATACTTGATGGTATAAAAAAATATTATGAAGACTTCCACAAAGTAAAAATATCTACAGATGTTATAAAACAGGCTGTTATCATGTCTGAAAAATATATACATGATAGATTTTTACCAGATAAAGCTATTGATGTATTAGATGAAGCTTGCTCTGAAATAAATTTAAACAATAAAGATTTATATGAATTGGAAGTACTAAAAAATGAACTTCAAGATGTTCAAGCTGAAAAGGCTGAGGCTGCTCAAGCTGACTCTACAGAAGATTATCAAAAAGCAGCTGAATTAAAAATGCGTGAATGCAAACTTCAAGAGCAAATTGATGCTTTAAATAAAAGTATGAAAGTTGTTTCTTTAACAACGCAAGATATTGCAAATGTAATTGAACGTTGGACAAAAATTCCTGTAAAGAAAATAACTGAAGAAGAAACACAAAAATTATTAAATTTAGAGCAAAATCTTCATAAAAGAGTTATTGGTCAAGATGAAGCAATAAAATCTGTTTCTAGAGCTATTAGACGTAATAGAGCTGGATTAAAAACTACTAAACGTCCACCCTCTTTCATATTTGTTGGACCAACTGGTGTTGGTAAAACAGAACTTGCAAAATCACTTGCTTATGAAATGTTTGGTGACGAAAATTCAATAATTCGTGTAGACATGTCTGAATATATGGAAAGTCATTCAACAGCTAAACTTATTGGATCACCTCCTGGATATGTTGGATATGATGATGCCGGTCAATTAACTGAAAAAGTTAAAAGAAAACCTTATTCAATAGTTTTATTTGATGAAATAGAAAAAGCTCATCCAGATATATTTAATTTATTATTACAAGTTTTAGATGATGGAAGATTAACTGATAGCCAAGGAAACACTGTAAGCTTTGAAAATACAATTATCATTATGACTTCAAATGTTGGTTCAAATTTAAATACTAATTCAATAGGATTTAATAATAATGATACCGCAATAAACAATAAAGTATTAGATAGTTTAAAAGAAACATTTAGACCAGAATTTTTAAATAGAATTGACGAAATTGTTTCATTTAAAGCATTAACTAATACAGAATTACTTCAAATTGTTGATTTAATGTTACAAAATACAAATAAAGCATTACAAGATAAGGATATTATAATGAACATATCTGATTCAGCTAAGAATTTCTTATTAGAAAAAGGCACAGATTTAAAATATGGTGCTCGTCCTTTAAGAAGAGCTATACAAAGATATGTTGAAGACGAATTATCAGATTTAATTTTAAGATCAGACTTAAAAAACGGTCAAACAGTTAATATAGATTGTATAAATAACGAATTATCTTTTGTAGTAGAATAATATAATAAAAAACGGAGGTTATTATGAAGAAAAATATACCAAATATACTCACTTTATCAAGGTTTGTTTTAATACCATTTATTATAGTTTCACTTGTGTGTAACAAATATTTAATAGCTTTCATACTTCTTACTATATCAGGTTTAACTGATGTGTTAGATGGTTTTATAGCAAGAAAGTTTAATTTTATAACAGACTTTGGAAAACTAATAGACCCATTAGCAGATAAAGCAACTCAATTATCAATTTTAATAACTTTATCTTTAAAAACAACATCTTCTGGTGAACCAATTATTCCTATATGGATATTGTTCATAATTTTTATAAAAGAATTTATGATGATAGCAGGAGCCTCTTTCCTTTATGGTAAAGATTTAGTTGTATCTAGTAAATGGTATGGAAAACTTACAACAGTTTTATTTTACATTGCAATTGTTTCTTCTTTTATAATTGCTTACTTTAATATACCATATAGATTTGATACATATATTTATTATTTAGGATTAGCAATGACTATATTCTCATTAATTATGTACTTTAATTCATTTTATGCAAAAGGATATTTCGAAAATTTAAAGAATTTAAAAAAGTAAGACTCTAAGGCGAAACTTAATGTTTCGCCTTTTTTATTCAAAATCTTCTAAGAAGATACTTAAATCTTTTTTTCCAATTATTTTAATCCCTTTTTTTAAGTTTTCTTGATCTTCTTCTGGCAGATATTTCGTTAGTATTTCTGTATTTTTTACGAAATGCTCAGCATTATTTTCATCTATGTTATAAATTGATATATGACCATTATTCTCCTTTACAATATAATGTTCAGAACATATACCATCCGCTTCCTTAGATATAATTATTTCTTTTTTTGAAAATCTTGTAACCTTCCAATCTGTATAATAGTTTTCGACTTCTTCTTTTGTCATATTTACTATAGCAACTGGAACTTTATATTGCTCTTTTTCTGTATGTCCACATTTTGAAAATGTTTGTTCCATTATTAGTGTTGTATTTGGAAGTACAACTTCTTCTTCAACATTTGTGGATATAGTACTTTCATTTACAATTTCTACTTTGTTTATTGTATTATTTACAATAATTTCTTCTGTTAATTTTGGTTCATGAATTCGCTCTATATAAAAAATTAATGTTCCTATTATTATAACTGTTAAAATTATACATGTTATTATTATGTTTCTTTTACTCATTTTCATCAACTCTCTTTTTATAATATTTTTATTATTATTTGTAAGGTGAAAAATTTTATTCAATTTTTTTGGATTATCCTCCCTGAAATACCTATTTTAAAAAGCTTATAATAATTTTGTCACTTTATATTTTTTTCCATTTGTTTTTATTGTTATTTCCCCCATTTCATCTGTTCTATATATTTTTATATTTTGATTTTGTAATGTTTGAATCGTTGTAATTGCTGGATGGCCAAATTTGTTCTTCTTTCCGACTCCTATTAATGCTTCTTGTGGTTTTACTTTTTCAATAAAATCCATGGTTGATGATGTTTTTGAACCATGATGTGGTATTTTTATAATTGTTGCTTTTAATTTATTTGTTTCATTTTTATATGTTTCTATTATTTTTTCTTCAGCAATTTTTTCAATATCTCCTGTAAACAGCATTGAGAATTTCTTATAAACCATTTTACATACCAATGAGTTGTTGTTTATTTTGTTATCTGATATTGGTTCTAAAGCATCTGGCCATAATACTTCGAAATATAAATTTTTTTCTATATATATTTTGTCTCCTTTGTTTGCTATTTTTATATTTATTTTTTCCTGTTTTGCAATTTTTAAGAATTTTTTATAGTTCTCGTTATATTCAAATTGTTTACTTATAATTACATTTTTTACCTTGATATCTTGCATAACATATAGTAAGCCTTGACAATGATCTGAATCAAAGTGAGAAATAAATATGTAATCAATTACTTTTGACCTTCTATTTAACAAATATGGTAATAATATATTTTCACCCACATAATCCTCTCCTATTTCATTTCCTCCACCATCTATAAGAATTTTCTTATTATTTCTTGTTTGTATAAATGTGCAATCTCCCTGGCCCACATCTACAAAGTGTATATACATATTTTCGTCTATTAATCTAGCTATATTTGTTATAAGGCAAATTAATATGTATATTATAAGTAACTTTTTGGATAACTTTTTTAGAAATAATTTTTTAGATTGTTTTGAATTAAATTTTATAAATTGAATTATTACTATTACATAATACATGATTACAGAAAATAAATATGGCGTACATATAATTATACTTGTAAATTTTAATTTAGATAATATACTCACCATTCCAATCAAACATTTTATAAAAAAATTTAATAGTATTGATATTATTCTTGCTAAATTTATTGAAAAAAAAGAAACAAAAACGCTTGTAAAAATTAATGGCATTATACATGATAATAATAAGCTTGCCAGTATATTTGATATTATAAAGATATAAGAGAATTTATGATAATATATAATAATTATTGGAAGAATTATTATATTTGCTGATATACTTAATGCTATTGACTGTTTTATATATTTTGTCAGCTTATTTTTATTTAATATTTTTATATAATTAAACATTTTTACAATTATATTATAAAACAGTAATATTCCCAATGTTCCTCCTGATGAGAGCAAAAAGCTTAAATTTAATATAGAATATGGGTTTATAATTAATATTACTAAACTTGCCAAGCTTAAATTAGTTAAACTATCAGATTTTCTATTTAATAATTCTGCTAAAATATATAATACAGTCATTATTGTTGCTCTTACAATTGATTCGCTATTTCCAACTAAATTGCAAAATACAGTTACAATTATAATTAAAATAATATTTTTTTCAGATTTTTTACATCCTAATATCATATATGAAAAAAATAAAATAATGTATGTCATATGCATTCCAGATATTGCAAGTATATGTGATAAATTGCATATAGAAAAACTATCTATAATTTCTTCACTTATATTTGATTTATCACCTAATATCAAAGCACTACATATGTCTGCCGAATCTTTAGGCATTATTTTATACAGTTTTTGTTTTAAATTTTCATATAATTTATTTACTAAAATATTATATTTTGACATTTCGCCATTACATATTACTTTTATGCTATCATTATTAGCAGTCACAGTTCCAAATATCTTTTTTGTTCTTAAATATTCATTGTAATTATATCCTTTGTAATTTCTTTGATAATCTGATATTTCAAATTTTCCCAATGCTCTTACTTTATCTGCGTATTGAATATTATTATTTTTCTTTGTTTTGAGAATAATTCTTATGTTTTTGAATTTTTGTGGATTAGTTACTTTCATAATATATTCTGCATTGTAATCTGATTCTTTATATTTATTTAATATTATCCCTTCAATTTTTACCTCATCTATATTTGTATATTTATTATATCTATTACAAGTTATATGCATATACATACATGCACACAAAACTACAATCATGTATGCAATTATTAGTTTATTTTCACTTCGTATAATCATATATATATTTAATATTGTAAATAGAAAAATGGAGATTATATTATAAAAATATAACCCCCATATTAAACCACATATATAACTTATAGTAATTATAACAATTTTCCTTTTCAAAAATACTCCTTACTATAAACCCCTATTATAAAATTCTTCTAGCTGTTACATATCTTTGTTGATATGAAGCTGATGATAATGAAGAAATTGTTACACCTGTTTTTGGATTTGATGCATGAATAAATTGCCCATTTCCTATATATATTCCAACATGACCAATTTCTGTTTTAGCAGTATTTTTAAATATTAAAATATCTCCTGGTTGTAAATTACTTTTACTTACTGCTACACCATCGTTTGCCTGTGTTTTTGAAGAACGACTTAATGAATATCCAAAATGTTTATATACATATTGAACAAATCCTGAACAGTCAAATGAACTTGGTCCATTTGATCCATAAACATATGGATAACCTTGAAATGTTTTTGCATATGCTACAATTGCATCTGCAGATTTATTAGTTTCTGTTGTAGTTTCTTCTTTTTGTTCTTCAACATTATTTTCCTCATTGTTTTCAGTTAAACTATTTGAACTTCTTGATGTTGTTTCAACTTTTTTTGATGAAAGCAATGATTTTTGAATATATGCTTTTTTTCCATTAATATCAACTATATACCAATCACCATCTTCACCTGTTACAGTTACTTTATCATTAGTATCAAACTTTTTAACTACGCTTGATGATTTATTTGCTTCACTTCTTGCATTTACAGAAGTTCCTTTTACATAGTATGTCTTTGATGTTTTTTCTGATTTTTTATCTTCTTCCTTTTTATTTTCATCAGCTTTGACATCATTATTTTCTGTTGTAGTATTAGTATCATTATTGTCTTGTTTTTTTGTATTATTCTCGTCATTATTTGAAGTTGTTTGCTCTGTTACAGATATCTTGGCTGTTAATACCCAACCTTCTTTTGATTCATTTTTTACATAAGACCATGCTCCTACTGAACTTAATACTTCATATTTTTCTCCAGATTTTGTTTTATTTATCTCATCACTATTAATTAGTGGTATTATTCTTATTGATACTTCTTCTGATACTGTAGCTTGCTTAATTTTTGTTACATTATTTTGTGTTTGATTTTCTGTATTATTTTGCGCTTGTGTATCATTTTCTGTTGTTGTATTTTGTTGTATATTGTTTTGCTCTGTTGTAGTATTATTAACAACATTTTCTGTTGTTGTATTTTTATTTTCACTATTTGTTTCATTTTTAGCTTCGTTTTTTGTTGTATTGTTATTGTCTTTTACTTTAATATATTGTTTACTAACATATCCAACTTTATTTCCACTTTTTATTTTACACCAATCACCATCTTCACTAATTACTTCTACTTCTGTATTTTCATCAAGTAGCTCTAATATTTCTGATGATGTACTTTTATCTTTTCGTAATCTCAAATCATTTGTAGTAACAGTACCAGTTGTTGCAAATACTGTTGTGTCAAAACATAAAAATAAACTCAAAGTTATGCCAATTATTATAATCATAACCATACTTTTTTTATCTTTCATTTTTCATTTCTCCTTTTTTGAAACTGTGGTTAGTATACCTTATTTTTACAAAAAAGTCAATTTTTTCTACGGAAATAGCAAAAAAATAAACCATGAATAATTTTCATGATTTATTTTTTATAATTAAGTAAAAGCATAGTTTAACTATGCTTTATATGAATTCATATTATATTTATATAAATTTCAATTATTTTAATTATCCATTAACTGCATCTTTTAATGCTTTTCCAGCTTTGAATACAGGAGCTTTTTTAGCAGCTATTTTCATTTCTTTACCTGTTTGTGGATTTCTTCCTTTTCTTTCAGCTCTTTCTCTTACTTCGAATGATCCGAAACCTACTACTTGGATTTTTTCTCCGTCTTTTAAAGATTCTGCTATAACATCGATTAATGCATTTATTGATGCTTCAGCATTTTTCTTTGTGTCTCCTGTTTTAGCAGCTACTGCCGCAATTAAATCAGATTTGTTCATTGTTCATTACCTCCTATTGAATTTCATATTATGTACTTTATAATTCCGGTCTATTGCAGATTTATAAACTACTATAATGAATATTCGCCAAATTTATGCAAAATCCTTCTTTTTTCATCATTTTTTCTCATAATTTTTATTTTTTTCTGAAATTAGGAATAAATGGTATAAAACCTAACTCATCTTTGTTCAAAATTCTTAGAGCAATTACAGAAAGAATATACATTAGTCCAGCGATTACTATTGCTAATATTATAGCTATATTTTCTATAAATATACCTTTTAAGAAAAAATAACTGTAATATAAAGCTGTGCTCATTATACATGAAGCAATTACAGGTTTCAAGATATATTTGAAAAAATTTAATTTTACTTTTGTATATTTTTTCATTACATTAAAACTAATACTGAACGCAATCAAATGACATACCATTGTTGCAACACATGCTCCTGAAACACCACTAATAGGATATATTATAGGTAATTTTATTAGATTAATATTTAAAATTATTTTTGCAATAACTCCAATAAATATTGATATTGTCGGTATAAATACCTTACCAACACCTTGTAATACTGAATTTGTAATTTGCTCTAATGCTATAAAAATCATTGAAATCGCACTAATTTTAAGTAGCATGCTTCCACTGTTACATTTAAACAAAAGTATTAATATTTGATCAGAAAAAGCAATCATTCCAAAACAGCATGGTAAAACCAATAATATTGTAAATAACAAGTATGTTTTTATAATTCTATTTAACTCTTTACCATTTTTTTGTGCATTAAGTGATGAAACCATTGGTATAATCGTGGTTGCAATTGCAATTATAAAAGAAACTGGTAGAGATGATAATACATCTACTTTTCCGCTTAAAATTCCATATTGTAATTTTGCTCCAACTTCACCTATATTTTCTTTCAAAAATCTAACTACTGTAACAGAATCAATATTTCTATTTAATGAAGCCAAGATACTACTTAATGATATCGGAATTGAAACTCTTAAAATTCGTTTTGCATATCCCCTTTGAAATCCTATTTTAATATCTTTTAAATTGTTTTTTTTGTATAAATATATAAAGCTAAATAATGTGGCTAGTGTAGTTGCAAAATTTGCAACAGCTGCCATTATTATTGTATTAGCACTTGTTATATAAAATGCAATTTCCACTAAAATTATTGTAAATACTGTTTTTAAAACTTGCTCTACACTTTGCGACTTTGCTGTCACATCTACTCTATTTATTCCATTATAAAAACCTCTATATACAGAAATTAAACACACATTAAATATTGCCGGCGATAATGCAATTATTGTATATTTAGCTTCTCCAATATTAAGTAAATTATTTGAAATAAAATCTGCAAATATTGCTAAAGAAACACTTCCAACTAAACCAATACAAGAAAAAATTATCAGTGCACTTTTTAAAATTTTCGCAACTTCTTCTCTATTTCCAGAATAATTTTTTTCTGCAATTAATTTTGCAACTGCATTTGGAACACCTATTGATGATATTGTAAGTAACAAAGCATATATTTGATATCCAGAATTATATATTGCATTTCCCCAATCACCAAACCCTGGTTTATTTGCCAAATAGAGCTTATACACTAATCCTAATATCTTTACAATACACTGTGCAATAATTAATGAGATAACCCCATTTAAAATTTTGTTTTTATTTTTCATATAAAATCCTTTTTATTTTTAATATATTCATATATGTATGTATAATTCCTCTCATTTATTATTCAAATCTCAACAAATTATGTCAAAGCACTTGAAATTTTGCCCAATTTATAGGATAATATAAAGGTAATAGTTTAATTTTTGAAAGTGGTGAAAAGATTGAAAATAATTGATAAATTCTTAAAGTTATTAAAAACTGACAGAAACACATTTCTGACATTTATATTAACTTTACTAACTATATATTTAACAATAGACAGAGTTACAGAAATTTTAATTATGATATTTACAGGAATAGGAAATTCATATTGGGGACCAATACAATACGCATTAGCCTTTTGTTGTCCTATATTTGCTTTCCTATTTTCATGTAGTTCGAAATTTGCAAAATCGGAAAAAACAAAGCTATCATTTTTTTATTTGTATATAATAGCTTTATATATACTAATAATTTCAATGGTTACACAAATGGTTAATGCTGGATGTTGGCTATTACTTTTATCAGCTCCATCATACCCTATAATTGCTACAGAATTTTCTAGTTTAATAGCTCCGGCATTTCGTAGTATCTCATTGTATTTTCCACTTACAACATTTTATCCAGTTATAAAATGGTTGATTACAACAATAAGTGATAGCTCTGATATGTGTGAATCAATTTATACATATTCAGGTATAAATTTATCAAACAAAACTAAAACAACAACTGGGGAATACAGTTGTGAAATCAAATTGTGTACAGATACTAATACTGGAAAAAGTGTAAAAATTTCAGAAGATAAGCGTTTTGAATCCATGTTAGTTGTTGGTGTATCTGGATCTGGAAAAACATCTTTAATATTTGAACCAATGATTGCAAGAGATATTGAAAAGAAATATTTCTATAAGAAAACATCAAAAGAATTTGGTTTTGCAGCATTAAAATCAGGACTTGCTAATTTGAATTGCCCTTACGATAATGACTACATAAATAAAAACTTTTCATTAAATATGATTTCACCAAATTCATCAAAGGTTTCTAGTTATAAATCTTGTATGAAAAAATTGATTTATGCCACATCTGATGATAAAATTATTTATAGAGATTTAGGTTTAACATATATATCACCTGATTTTGAATCTATTTCTCGTATATTAAAAGTTGCAAAAAATTATCATATTAATGTTAATCTTATTGATCCGAATTCTGATGATTCACCTGGATTGAATCCATTTTCATATGATAATCCATTACAAACATCTATAATCATATCTACTGTTTTAAAGGCTTTACACAGCTCAAATCAAGCTGATATGGATTTAAATTTAGGAGTTCAAGCAAATTTTGCCACACAGGCAATTGAAAATTTATCTATACTATTAAAAGTAATGTACCCAAGAATGCATGATGATGAACTACCTACATTAGAAGATATGTTAAATGCATTTAATGATTTTGATATAATTCAAAAAATGTGCGAAGAAATGGAAAAAGATGAAGAATTATCTAAGAAATTCAATATATTATTAACATACTTTAAAAAGAACTTTTATAAAGAAAGTACCTATCGTCAAGATACAGAAAAATATGTATCTTCTGCAACAACACAACTTGATAATTTATTAAGATATCCTGGTATTAGGAATATATTATGTAAGAGAACAGACAACTTAAACTTTGACTCAGCTTTAGCTAATGGTGAATTTACACTATTATGCACACGACGTGGAGATCTTGGAGCCGCAGCACATACAGCTTTTGGATTATTTTTCTTGTTATCAATGCAATATGCTGTACTAAGAAGACCTGGAATAGAATCAACTAGAATTCCTCATTTCTTATATATTGATGAATTTTCTGATTTTATATCTGATTCTACAGAGCCAATATTTACATTATATAGAAAATATAGAGTTGGATCTGTTATATCTGTACAAAATTTAGATCAACTAAATGCAAAAAATAATAAATATAGAAAAACAATTATTGCTAACTGTGCACATAAAGTTGTATTTGGAAACAATGTTCCAGAAGATAATGACTGGTGGTCTAAAGAACTTGGCGAAAAAAGTAAGTGGAGCTATAGTAGATCATATGATACTACAAAAGGAGAATATTCAGCTAACCTTGGAGGAATTAAAAATGAAAAGGTTGCCAAATATAAACCTGGAAAAATACAAACAATTAAATTTAAACAATGTATTTACAAAGTACGTGATTCAGGAGGAAAGAGCAGTGTTGGTATTGGTTCATTGAATTTTATTGAAGCCAAATATAATGAAAAACAACCTGTAACAAATTTAAACTTTGCGAAGTTTACTAATGGAATGTCTGATGATAATCCAGAGTCAGCAAAAAAGAAAATAAAGAAAAATGTTATACCTACATTTGTAAATGACGATGATTCTGAAGAAGAATTAGATCCAATTCGTTCAAGTAATTTTGATTCAATATTTGACAATGCTGATGAAGGTGATGCAATAATCTCACCAACAAATAAGAAGAATAAAAAAAATAATAATTAAAAACAAAAACATCTTTATTAATTTTTAATAAAGATGTTTTTTATATTCAAAAGATTGTAACTTATCTTCCCTGCTCATATATAACAAATTTAATATTTTATTAATACCATAACCAATAAAAAAGGGCTAACAATTATTTTGTAGCCCTTTTTATTATTAATCTAATAATTTTATTTTTGTATTTTTAATTTTGTATTTTCCAGTTTCTTCATTTAATACAAATTCAGTTAATGATTCGTCTAAATTTTCATCATTTTGTTTTAAATCAGTTGTAAAATATAATTTAATTTTGTTTATTAATAAATCATTCATTACAATTGTTTTAAATGTTTCAGCCATATGCTTATCATCTTCACAAACAATTATTAACTGAGGTAAACTTCTAAAACCTGAATCCATTGGAACAAAATTATCATAAAAGTCTTTATAAAATTTCATTTTTTCAATCAATTTTTTTTGCCAGTCATCTTCTCTTCTTACAACTTCAAATACGAAATCTATTGATTTATCATTCTTTGTTAATTTTATTGCTCCACCTGTTGCTTTAAATGTTTTTCCTGCCATTTTAGCAGTAATTGATGGCTTTGGAGTATAACTGTCAAATGCTTTTACTTTTCTTAAATATGCTATTATTACTTGATTTCCAGCTAATCTCTTTTTTATCATTGCAACTGGTTTTGTATTGTCTGTTGGTTGCCATTTACATTCTTCTCCTCTTGAATTAAGTAAATATTTTCCCATTTTTTCAAGACAATAAATTCTATAAATTCCTTTACCATCATCTGAATTAAAATAATATCTTGTTAATATTTTTGCTTTTACTAATTGATCTAATTTTCCATTTAATTTATCCTGAGATTTTATTTCAAACCCATTTATTTCTAATAATTGGAATAATTGCCTTGAAGTAATAAATTCAAATTCATTTACTAATGATAGTACCTTAAAATGTAAATCGTTTATATGTCCCAAATTTATTCTTTGAATAATTTGATTCATAGAAACATATCCATCCTTACCATCAAATACCTTTATTTCACCTTCTCTAATTGCAAATGGTGATGTTACCGCTTTTATTTCGTTATCTTCAACCACAGTATTTTACCTCCTATAAAAATATTTAAACAATTATTAATTTTATTTTTTTCTTCTCTGGTATTATTTTTTTGACATAAACATTAACATTTTGTCCATATTCAATTCCATCTTTATACTCAGCTAGTCCAACTAGGTTTGGCTTTAGCTCTATGAAAATTCCGTTTTTTGATTTTTCCACTTCTCTTGCTTTTCCAACTATTGTTGTTCCAACTTTTATGTCTTGAATATTTTCTTCCCATGTTCCTAAAAGCTCTTTGTATGTTAATATTATTTTGCCATGCTCTTTATCTATTGATTTTACCATAATATTTATCTTTTGTCCAATATGTAATCTTTCTTTAGGACTTTTTATTCTTGCAACTGACATATCTTCAATATGTACAAGTCCAACAACGCCTCCGCCAATTTCAACAAAAGCACCATATGGTTGTATACTTTTAACAATGCCCTTTAAAACATTACCTTCTTTTACATCGTTTTTTAGCCATGTTATAGCATCTTGTTCTACATCTTTTCGTGATAGTATGTAATTACTAGATTCATCTATTCCCTTTACTTTAAATTGAACATACTTGTTTACTTTACTTGTACTAATATTTGTTTTATCATTTTTTCCTATTAGTTCAATTTCATTTCTGTTTATTATTCCTTTTTTATTTTCACCAAAGTCTAAAAGTAAATTATAATTTTCATCACATTCAGTTACCTTTGCCTCTAATATTTCTTGTGTTCTTATAGCATTATCTAACATATTACTATTTATTGTTCTTTGTTTTTTAAACCATCCTTCTGGGATGAATTTTTGATATCTCATTTTTACTATCTCCTTTATCTTATGTATTGTGTTTATTATATAATTAAATTTATTGATTTACAATAGTTTTTACCTCTTCTTTTGTTAAAAATCTCCATTGACCTATTTTTAGATTTTTAACATCAATATTTGCAATTTTTGCTCTATGTAATGCGATAACTTTTTTTCCGACTGATTCGCACATTTTTCTTACTTCCCTATTTTTTCCTTCATGTATTATAATTTCCAATCTAGAAATGTTTTTTTCCTTATCTATTTTTAATATTCTTACTTTTGCTTTTCCTGTAATATATTCATTATCTATTTTTACACCATTTTTTAATTTTTCAACATCATTTTCATCAACAATACCTCTAACAGTCGCATTATATGTTTTTTCAATTTCATTTTTTGGATGTGTAACTTTATTTATAAAATCTCCATCATTACTAAGAATTAGTGCACCAGATGTGTACATATCTAATCTTCCAACTGGTAATACTTTAGTTTTGTTACCTTTTATTAAATCTAATACAATTGGTCTATCAAATTGATCTTTTACAGTAGTTACATATCCAACTGGTTTATTTAGCAAAATATATTCATATTCATTATTTTGCTCTATTTTTTTATTATTAAAAATAACTTCATCTTTTTGTGGATCAACCTTTGTGCCAAGTTCAGTTACAATTTTACCATTTATTTTTACTTTTCCAGCTAAAATATATTCTTCTGCTTTTCTTCTTGAACATACTCCTGAATTTGCAATAAATTTTTGCAATCTCATCTCTTCCAAATTATTCACCTCTTTTCAATCGTTGTTCGCATATATCAATTACTTTTTTAAAATAATCTGGAAGTTCTGCTTCTAAATGCATTTTTTTGCCAGTAATTGGATGCTCAAAATCTAAGCTTTTAGCATGAAGCATTTGACCCTTTACATTAAATTCATTTTTACCATTAGAATATACTTCATCACCAATAACAGGATGTCCAATTTCGGCCATATGAACTCTTATTTGATGAGTTCTTCCTGTATCAATTTTTACCTCTAGTAATGTATATTTATCATATCTTTTTAATACTTTAAAATGAGTTATTGCTTCTTTTCCCTCTTTATCTACAGCCATCTTTTTTCTGTCTTTTTTATTTCTAGCAATAGGCATATTAATTGTTGCCTCATTTTCTTTTATTATTCCCCTTACTAAGGCAATATATTTTTTATTTACTTTTCTATCTTTTATTTGTTCACTCATTTTTAAATGTGCTTTATCATTTTTAGCTACTATTAATAATCCAGATGTATCTTTATCTAATCTATGTACAATTCCGGGACGTTTTTCTCCTCCAATTCCAGATAAAGAATCTTTACAAATATTCATTATTGCATTTACTAATGTTCCATCTTCATTTCCATTTGCTGGATGAACAACTAATCCCTTTGGTTTATTTACAACAATAATGTCATTATCTTCATATACAATTTCAATTGGAATATCTTGTGCTTCTATTTTTGATTCTTTTGGCTCTGGAATTTCAATTTTTATTACATCACCTTTTTTTACTTTATACGAACTTTTTTTAATAACATCATTTACTAATATATTTCCATCTTCTAACAATTTTTGAATAACAGCTCTTGATAAGTCTGAATTTTCATTTGCTATATATGAATCTAATCTTATGTTATCATTATTTTCAACTATTAATTCTTTCATTTACTTCTCCACCTTCATTTTTTAAGTATGAAATTCCAATTATAATTACTCCCACAACAATACATATGTCTGCGAAATTAAATATGGGAAAATCTACTATTTCACTAAAGTCTATATAATCTATTACATATCCTCTAAATAATCTATCTATTAAATTTGCTATTCCACCTGAAATTACTAATGCAATTCCAAACAATGTTAACCTTTTTAATTTGTTAAATTTTAACATAACGTATATTAAAGCTACTATAATTATTAATATTGTTATTATAGCAAATATTTTTGCCCCACCTTGTCCAATACCAAATGCAATACCTCTATTTTCACAGTATGTAAAATTCAAAATATTATTTATCACATTTTCACATACAATCTTTTGATTAACTACTATATATTTAAAAATTTGATCTAATATTATTAGTATTGAAATAAAACCAATATAAAAAAACTTTTTCATTTAATTAACCTCATTATCATTAGCAGATAATCTTTCATATATTGTAAATCGTCCATCATCATATAGCTCTTCATAGTTAGAATCTTTTGCAATTAATGAATTTAATTTAGAATTTGAATATGTTATTACATGTGTTACATCATAATTTTCAAATTCATTTTCATAATTTGCAGCTAAACTCGAAATGTCAAGAAAATCTGTAAAAATATCTCTTCCATCATATTCACCTTCTGAATTCTTTTTTCCATTAAATTCTGGTGCATATAAATCAGCCCTTGAATCTATAAATACAGGAATTCCTCTAAATAATAAGTAACTACCATAATTATATTCATTATATAAACGTAATTTTTCAACTCCTACTTTTGGAATTAAATCATTTATAATATAATTTGATGCAGATACTGGATATGATTTATCATCTACATAAGAATCATGTTTTTTCTCGTCACATCCTTTAAATGACATCCCACATATTAATATAGCTACTACTGAAAATACACTTAGTGTAGCTATAAAGTACGTATTTTTCTGACTTTCGCTTTTTACCTTTAATTTTATTGCATCATATAAATCACATATTAATTTCAATAAAATAAAGTTTCCAATTAAAACCAGCATTGATACCTGCCTTTGTGACATAAAACTTAATAATATAAGACCTGCTAACATAAAGAAATCTCTAACTTTTATTTTTGTTCTTGTAAATATTAATATCCCTAATAATATAGTTAAAATGACCATCATATTATCATTTTTTACCAATGTTAATGGTAAATGTTCACTTATATTTTGAGTTGTATTTCCTTCATTTGTTTTTATCAAATATGTATATGGTGTTCCTTTTATTGGGGTAATTAGACCTGTAAAGGCACAAATTACTACAATTAAAATAAGCCATTTTATATTTTTCTCTTTGTCAAATTTAAACTTATATAGATTTGACATATTTTCTTTTACTTTTTTCTCATGTATTTCCTTTTGCTCTTTTAGTCCATTTTTCTTATCACAAAATTCTTTTTCTGATATTTTTCTTTTCTTAAAAAATAATATCGTTCTTTCATACAAATTTTTATAATCTGCAGTAGTTATAAAATAAATTAACTGTTCAGCAATAAAAGGTAAATATAATACAAAATAAAATGGCCATACAGCGCAATGTACATTTGCAATTATTATTGGTATAACAATTAAAGATATTGCATATCGTATTTTTTTAGTTTCTAGAAATCTCTCTATAAAAAAGTATGTTAATGCAAATAATATAAATGTTACTAGTTGAGCTCTTGCTGTTATAAAATTTTTCAAACAATATAATGATGCTATTGTCATGAAAAATGATAATATAGTACTTTTGTTTAATTTCTTATTTATTCCAAATATTACCAGCCCTAAAGTAATTGATAATACACATGTAGCATAGTATATTCCCTTAAATCCACCAATACTATATATACCATATGTAGCCACATCATATAACCAGTGCGGATATGTATATGGCAAATTTTCATGCCACGAAAATGGGTCTTTCATATCTAAACCTTTATTCCATGGTAATAAATCAGTTATTTTTTCTGTATTTTGTACGATATGTTCTCCAATTTTTATAGTATAAAATGTATCATTTTGAAATGTTTTTGGTGTTATTGAATATGCAAAAAATGCAATAATAATCATTGAAATTATTATTATTAATTTTTCTATAAATTTTTTTGTCGTTTCGTTCATATCTTCCAATTCCTTTCAAATTTTATGTTATGATTATATCAAATCCTATAGTCTTTTTGCAATAAAATTACATAATTATTAATCCTATATTTTTTCTAATTTTATTTGAAATTTAATATTTTATATGTTACTATTTTTAGGATATTTATTATGGAAAGGATATTATTATGGAAGATAAATTATTAGCTAGAGTTCACTCTTTTGAATCATTTGGTGCAGTTGATGGACCAGGAATTCGTTATATTATATTTATGCAAGGTTGTCATTTGCAATGTAAATATTGTCAAAACAGAGACACATGGGATGTTTCTACTGGCACTCTATATAGTGTGTCTGACTTAATGAAAAAAATCCTAAAATACAAAAACTACTTTATTGCATCTGGAGGTGGAGTAACAGTAAGTGGTGGTGAACCTTTGCTCCAATCCAAGTTTCTTATAGAGCTATTTAAGGAATTAAAAAAGGAGAATATTACAATTGCTATCGACACTTCTGGCTCTGTTGTATTAACAGACACAATAAAAGAAGTAATTTCTCTTGCAGATTTATTTTTATTAGACATAAAATGTATAAATGATGATATTTGTAAGAATTTAACAGGTGTTTCTAATAAAAGAGAGCTTGAATTTGCCAAATATTTATCTGACAACAATAAAGACATATGGATAAGACAAGTATTAGTTCCTGGAATAACTGATCATGAAGATGACCTAATAAAATTAAGAGAATTTTTACATTCTTTAAAAACTGTGAAAAAGATAGACATTTTACCATATCATGACTTAGGAAAATTTAAGTGGACAAATTTAGGATTACAATATCCTTTGGAAGGAGTTCGTACTGCAAATAGTGATGATGTAACAAGAGCCAAAAAAATTCTTGGATTAATTTAGTATTTTAATACTGTGACATATTCTTCAACATAGTAGTGTTTTTTTATTTATTAATTATATAATCTATAAAAATATTATTTTAATTACATTAAAATCGCATTATTTTATAAAAAAGTTGTAACTACTAAATAGTAATTACAACTTTTTTTCACATTATTATTCTTGAGTATATGGTAACATAGCAATTTGTCTACATCTTTTTACTTCTAAAGTAATATCTCTTTGATGTTTAGCACATGCACCTGTAGCTCTTCTTGGTAATATTTTACCTCTTTCATTAATGAATTTTTTTAATTGTTCTGGATTTTTATAATCTAATACAAGATTTTTGTCTTTACATAAAGGACAAACTTTCTTTCTCTTCTTGAATTTAGGATTAAAATCATCATCATTATTATTTCTGTTATTTCTTCTATTATTTTTCTTATCAGCCATTTTATTTTTCCCCCCTAACTATTAATTAAAATGGTAGGTCATCTCCGGAAAATGTTTCAAAGTCTGAATTTTCACTTGCTCCAGTGTTTTGTGTTGGCATTGCTCCAAAAGTAGCATCGAAATTAGTGTTTCCACCCATTTCTCCGTCTCTTTTGCTATCAGCAAAATATGCTTCTTCAGCAATAACTTCTGTTACATAGTGCTTTTGACCTTGTTCATCATCCCAAGTTCTTGTTTGTAATCTTCCGATTATTCCAACTTGTTGACCTTTTTTAAAATATTTACTACAAAATTCACCTAATTTGCTCCATGCAACTATATTAAAGAAATCGGCTTGTCTTTCTTCACCTGGACGAGCAAATCTTCTGTTTACAGCTAATGAAAATGAAGCAACTAATGTATTATTAGTTTGTGTGTATCTTACTTCTGGGTCTCTTGTTAATCTTCCCATTAATATAACTTTGTTCATAATTTCACCATTCCTTTATTTATTAATAAAGGCCTTTTTACAATTATTAATCTTTTTTTACTGTCATGAATTTTATAATTTCATCTGTTATTCTGTAATTTCTTTCAAGTTCTGCAATTAAGTCAGAATTAGCTTCAAAATAGAATACTGCATAAAATCCTTCTGAGAATTTTTTTACATCATAAGCTAATTTTCTTTTTCCTAATTCATCAACTTTTTCTACTTTACCATCATTATTAATTAAATCTGTAAATTTTGAAATTAATGCTTTCATTCCTTCTTCATCTACAGTTGGATTAATAATGACAACACTTTCGTATTTATTCATTATTTTTTCACCTCCTTATGGATATAAAACCTACACTTTTTGTGTAAGTAAGGAAAGATAGTTTACTTACTATTTTTCTCAATGTTGGTATTTTATCACAAAAACGCTATTAAATCAATACTATTTTTGTATTATTTATTGACTTTTTTCTACAAAATAATATAATATTTTACACAAATTATTTTCAAAGGGGGGAAAATTTTTTCTTATGTTTAAAGAATTTAAAAAATTTATAATGCGTGGAAATGTTTTAGATATGGCTGTGGGTATTATTATTGGTAACGCTTTTAAAGATATAGTTGACTCTTTAGTTGATAATATTATTATGCCAGCAATTTCATGTTTAATTGGAAAAGTTGATATTTCAGGATTAACTGCTAACATTGGTGAAATACATATTGCTTATGGCCAATTTTTAAATACAATTCTAAACTTCTTAATTATTGCTTTTTCATTATTTATGGCAATAAAACTTGTTAATAAAATTAATGATATCAATAAGGCTGCACTTTCAAAATTTGGAAGAAAAGTAGAAGAAAAAGAAAAGCCTACAACAAAAAAATGTCCATACTGTTTTTCTGAAATTGATATTCATGCAACTAGATGTCCACATTGTACTTCTGTAATTGAGGATGATAATGCAACTGAAATCTCAAAGGATTAAAATAACAAAAAAGATCAAAGATATATCTCTCCTGATACATCTTTGACCTTTTTTGTTTTTGACCTTTTTTGTTATTGTACAGCAACTGCAATTGCAATAATTACTGCAAGCAGTACAACTCCGGCAATCTTAGAAATAATGTTCCATTTTGCCTGTCTTTTACCATAAAACTGAACCATTTAGATTCTCCTTTCATTTTGATGAGATATTATTATACTATATATTTATTCATTTTGCAAGTGTTTTATGTTATTTTTTTATCACTTTATTATTTTTATGTTAATTTACTTTTTTAATTCACTAATTTATTTTTTCCTCCATCACCAATCTTTAAATCATTGACATTTTGCATTTTTATAGTATAATTGAGGTAATTTTATGTCAAAATTTGAAAGGACGCGATGTTTATGGATTATAACTTTAAAGAAGTTGAAAAAAAATGGAAAAAATATTGGAAAGATAATGAAACATTCAAGACAGATGTATGGGATTTTTCTAAACCTAAATATTACGCATTAGATATGTTTCCATATCCTTCTGGTGTAGGTCTTCATGCTGGTCATGTTGAAGGTTATACTGCTACAGATATAATTGCTAGATTTAAAAGAATGCAAGGATATAATGTTCTACACCCTATGGGATGGGATGCATTTGGTTTACCTGCAGAACAATATGCTATTACTACAGGAAATCATCCAGATGGTTTTACAGAAAAAAATATAGCTACATTTAAAAATCAATTGGAAAATTTAGGTCTTTCTTATGACTGGAGTAAAGAGCTATCTACAACAGACCCTAATTTTTATAAATGGACTCAATGGATTTTTAAACAATTATATTTAGATGGTTATGCAAAATTAGTTGATATGCCAGTTAACTGGTGTGAAGGTTTAGGTACTGTTTTAGCTAATGACGAGGTAATTGATGGAAAAAGTGAAAGAGGTGGATTCCCTGTTGTTCGTAAAAATATGAAACAATGGATTATTGAGACTCCAAAATTTGCAGAAAAATTACTTGAAAATCTTGAAAACCTTGATTGGCCTGAATCAACAAAAGAAATTCAAAGAAATTGGATTGGAAAATCTGTTGGTGCACATGTAAACTTTAAAGTTGCAGGTCATGATGGTTTATCATTTACTGTCTTTACAACAAGATGTGATACTCTTTTTGGTGCGACATATTGTGTTCTTGCTCCAGAAAGTGATTTAGTAAAACAAATAACAACACTAGATCAAAAGAGCGCAGTTGACGAATATATAAAAATTTGTAGCACAAAATCAGACTTAGAAAGAACAGAATTAAATAAAGAAAAAACAGGTGTATTTACAGGTGCATATGCTATAAATCCTGTAAATGGAAAAGAAATTCCAATTTGGATTTCAGACTATGTTTTAGCATCATATGGAACTGGTGCAATTATGGCTGTTCCAGCTCATGATACAAGAGATTATGAATTTGCAACAAAATTCAATATAGATATAATTCCTGTATTAGAAGGTGGAGATATTTCTAAAGAGGCCTTCACAGGCGATGGATTACATATCAATTCTGAATTTTTAAATGGTCTTGATAAAGAAGATGCTATTTCTAAAATGTTAAATTGGTTAGAAGAAAATAATGTAGGTCATAAACAAGTTAATTATAAAATTCGTGATTGGATTTTTGCTAGACAACGTTATTGGGGTGAACCTATTCCAATTATTAATTTTGAAGATGGAACAAGTACTGCTTTAGATGACTCAGAATTACCACTTGTATTACCTAAATTACAAGATTATGCTCCAAGTAAAAATGGAGATAGTCCTCTTGAAAAAGCTACTGACTGGGTAAATGTAACTGTAAATGGTAAAAAAGGAAAAAGAGAAACAAGTACTATGCCAGGAAGTGCAGGTTCAAGCTGGTATTTCTTAAGATATATTGACCCACATAATGATAAACAAATTGCAGATCCTGAATTATTAAAACATTGGCTACCTGTAGACTTATACATTGGTGGACCAGAACATGCAGTTGGACATTTAATTTATTCAAGAGTATGGAACAATTATTTACATGATAAAAATATAGTTCCAGTTGCTGAACCATTCAAAAAGTTAGTTCATCAAGGAATGATATTAGGTGCAAATGGTATTAAAATGGGTAAAAGATATCCTGAATTTGCAGTTAATCCAAATGATATTGTTGATCAATATGGTGCAGATACATTAAGATTATACGAAATGTTTATGGGACCACTTGAAGCTAATAAGCCTTGGAACGAAAATGGTGTTGAGGGTGCAAGAAGATTTATTGAGCGTGTATATAGAATGTTTGAAGAAAAAAATCTTACTGATTCAATAAATCCTAACTTGGAAAAAGTTTATAATACAACAGTAAAAAAAGTTACTGAAGATTATGATAAATTATCTTTTAATACTGCCATTAGCCAATTAATGATATTTGTTAATACTGTATATAAAGAAAATGATTTACCAAAAGAATATGCAAAAGGATTTATTCAATTATTAAACCCTATTGCCCCATTTATTACTGAGGAAATTTGGAATACCTTCCTAGGACACACAGAATCAATTGCATATTCAAAGTGGCCTACATATGATGAATCAAAAACTGTTGATGATGAAATTGAATTACCAATTCAATTAAATGGAAAATTAAAAACAACACTTAAAATTCAAAAAGATTCTGAAGAATCAACAGTAAAAGAAATTGTTCATAATAATGATACAGTAAAATCTTTAACAGAAGGAAAAACAATAGTAAAAGAAATTTATGTAAAAAATAAAATTTATAATATTGTTGTAAAATAATCAAAAAAAATAAAAATTCACTTAATGTGAATTTTTATTTTTTTCTTCTATCTTTTGCTCTTTTACTGTATCTGTATTATTGTCACTTTTAGTTTCATTATTATCTTTTGTTGTATTCTCATTAGTTTTATTATTGTTATTGCTTGTTTCATTTTCTGTTTTATTTTCTGTTTTATTTTGAATAGTGTTTTCTTTTTTTATTGTATTTTCTTTTTTCTCATCATCATCGTTATTTTTTTCAATTTGTTTTTTCGTTTCATTCTTCTCTTTTACTGTATTTTTTACATTGTTTTCAGTAGTATTTTTAGTTTGATTTACAACTGTATTTTTTTTGTTTGTTGTTTCATTTTTTGTTGTTGTATTTTTATTCTTAGTTGTTTTTGTAGTTTTTACATCTTTCTTTATATATTTTGCTTTTTCTTTGTCATCAAGTCCTAATTTCTGTATATATCCATTGATTAATTCGCTTGTTTCTAATGTATCAGCTTTATAAAACCATAATTCATTTATTTTTTCAGGTGCTCCTGGTAATTGGTCCATTTCTAAATTATTTACATCAAAACTTGTAGCATATGGTACATATCCTAATATTTTTGATAAGGTAATATCTGTTTTTAAATTTTTAAAAATAGCATTTGTAATTTCTTTTACTTTATCTATGTTATTCCATTGAACAACCTGTGTAGCTATTGCTTTTAGAAATTCTCTTTGGGTTTTCATTCTTCCTTCATCATTATCCCCATATTCTGCACTATATGTTGTTCCATTATTATTGTGTCTAAATCTAACTAATTGCTCTGCTTTTTCACCATTTATTTTTTGTTGACCTGCTTTTAAATGAATGTGTAAATCTTGTGTGTCATCATCATAATCCATATTTATAGGAACATCGAAGTCAACACCTCCAATAGCATCAACAATTTCTATTAAAGCACTTGTTTTTACAGTAATGTAATAATCTATATTTATACCAGTTAAATTTTCAACTGCCTCGACCGTTTTTTGTGGACTTTTTTGGTATAATGCATTTATCTTATCAAATCCACCAGCTGTAGCTTCATTCGAACCTACAAATGTATCTCTTGGTATTGATAATAAAAAAGCTTGATTTGTTTCTGGATTAAATCCTGCTAACATTATTGTATCTGTCAATTCTGCAGATATATCTTCACTAACTCCCATTATTAATACAAATATTGGATCCTTATCAGCAATGGTATCTTTCATAAGGTTCATAACAGCGCCTGTAAAACTACCTCCTGCTTTATATAAATATGTTCCGAAGACAGTTCCCATTATCAAAAATAAAATTAATAATATTGAAAGAACTATTTTTAATGCTTTTTTAGGTTTCTTTTCTTTTTCCTGATTTTGATATTTTCCAGCCATTCCAAATTCATTAAAATTATTTTTGGATTTACTGTCATTTTTGTCTTTTTTATTACCTTTTTTATTTATGTTTTTCTTTTTCAATTTGCTATTCTTAGTATCTTGTACCTTCGAATGTTTTCCGACCTTTTCCATCTGGTCCATTATTATCTCTTCTACTCATTTTCTCTCCAATAAAAAAATTTATTTAAAATTGATATATATTAAAATTATATTTGTAAATATGTATTTTACATTTATAATTATTATTTCCAATTTTTTTCAAAATATTATATTCACAATATTTTAATTGATTTTACTATTGAATAAATTCAATGTCAACATTAAACCTATTTAAATTGTAAAATTCACACTTTCTTCACAAAGTATTACTTATTAGTAAAATTTCTGCTTTATGATACAAAAAAAGCCCAGCAAAATGCTGAGCTTTCGCCAATTCACCACAGCCACCTTTATTAAGGTAACCCATCTGTAAGCAGACGTGTGTTTTGGCATGTCGCCATCTAAGTTGCACAACTTGATGTCATATATATAAACCGATGATATCATCGGACTACTTATATATTAACATAATTATTTGTCTAAATCAATATTTTTTCCTTTTTTTTACTTTTTTTTACTTTTTTTATACGATTAAAGTTCACATGTACTCACATATTGACTTAATATATCGCTTAATTTTATTATTTTTTAAGTTCTGAATATCTTTCAATTACCAATTTTAAATCACACCAAAACTCAATCTTTTTATTTTCATCTCTTAATAAAGCAGCCGGATGCCAAGTTGGCATATAATAAATTCCCTTTTTTTCAATCCATCTTCCCCTACTTGCAGTAATTGAATACTCTTTTCCCAAAATATTTTTTAATGCTGTACTTCCTAATAATACAATTATTTTAGGTTTTACAAGAATCACTTGATTACGCAAATAATCAAGACAAGCCTCTGCCTCATCCGCTTCTGGTACTCTATTTGCAGGAGGTCTACATTTTACAATATTTGCAATATATAATTCATCTCTTTTAATTTCAAGTCCTTCAAAAGCTGAATTCATCAATTTACCAGCCTTTCCAACAAATGGTTGACCAAGTCTATCCTCGTCTGCCCCAGGACCTTCTCCAATTAACATTATATCAGCATTTTTATTACCTTGACCAAAAACTATATTATTTCTATTTGTACATAACTTACATTTTTTGCAATTAATTATTGATTTTTCTAAATCTTCCCAATTACTATACATTATATCATTTCCTTGCTTTCATTTTACACTTTTATTACCACATATCATTATATATATCAAATTTTATAATAAATTGCAATTAGATTAAACACATAATTGCTGCATTTCTACCAGCATTTTGCTTTTCAGTTCTGTATGAATGCAATATATCACTATTGCAAACTGTACATATACCTGAATCTATTATATTTTCTTCTTTCAAACCACAGCTCTTCATCATGTTTATATTTGCTTTAACTGCATCTATATAATATTTTTGTTTTCCATCTACAACTTCTCCCACTTTTATAATTGACTCATCATTAAAAGCTTGCATAAACAAATCTTTTACATCTTTCTCAACTTGAAAGTGACATTGTCTTATTGTTGGACCTATACAACAAATTATATCTTCCGGATTACAATTATATTCTTCCTGCATTTTTTGAACTGCAACCATACCAATTTTTTGCACAGTCCCCCTCCATCCCGAATGAATATCACCTATTACATTTTTTATAGGATCATACAAAAACAATGCTGTACAATCAGCAAAATATAAAGATAAAGCTTTATTTTTTTTATCTGTTATTAATCCATCAACCTCATCAAAATTAGAGCTCTCATCATCTTCATTTACAATTCTTACAATTTTAGTATGTGTCTGTTTTGGATGTACTATATTCTCATTATTTATATTAATCTCATTACATATTTTTTTGTAATCATCACTATCCTTAGTGCTATTTTTAAAATCTAATGGTTTTAATGTATAGCAATGTTTTAACTTATTTTGATATTGTAATAATCTTTTAAATTGTAGATATTGTATATTATTATTTTTAATATGGATAATATTTTCATTTGATAAATCTTTCATAAAATCGACCCTTCCTCTAAAAAAATTTAATTCTCTACTTGTTCTTTTATCATCTCTAAAACAGCATTTTTTTCAGCTTCATTTATATAATTATATTGATTATTGCTATTAGCAGTATCAAAACCACAAATTGCTTTATATTTACAATAATCACACGGTGTTTTTTTCTTTTTATAATATGGGTGTATGTCTATATTTCCAGACATTATTTCCTCTGAAATTTGTTTTATTATTTTATTCATATATTTTTGTAAATATTCAAATTGTTTTCGCGATACACCACTTGTTTTTGTTTGACTTAAGTCTCCATCTTTTCCAATATATGCTGGCACTATTGTTGAAGCTCCCTTTTCTAATTTATTGTCCATCATTTTTACAATATTTATATCTGCTAATATTAATCCCTGCATTTTGAATTTTTTTCTTATTTCATTTTCAATATCTTCTTCAGACATATTTTTAGATGATTTTATAATTGGATCAATTAAATTAAAATATAGTACACCAGCAGGAAGCACATCTTCTTCTTTGCAGGCAGCATCCAAATATGTTAATAATTGTAACTGTAATCCTGCATAAACAGAATTTAGCTCTATATTTTTTACAGATGATTTATAATCTATAATTCTTATGTATTTATCTTCCGCAGTTTTTGCAATATCTATTCTGTCTATCTTTCCTGTAATTTCAACTTTTTTACCATTTTCCAAATCTATAATTATTGGACTATATTCTTTTCCTTCTTTAAACTCTACTTCATTACCAAGTACTTCAAAATCACTATATTTTAAACTTTCTAATATATATTTCATAGATTTTTTTACAACTCTTTTTAATCTAGCTGCTAAAACCTTATACTTCGGAGCACTTGAAAAAATAAAATTCTTATTTAATCCTAATTTTTCATTTATAATTTCTTCAATAATATCATTTGTTTCTTCTTCAGTTAAAAATTTTATTTTAATGTTTCGTTCCCTTACAATATTAAAAAAAGTATCTATTGTATCATGCATAAAAGAACCAGTATCTAACGAATCAACTTTAAAGCTATCCTTTTCAGATATGTTTAATCCATATTTTAAATAATAAGAAAATGGACATGATTTATATTGTTCCAATCTTGATACACTCGTTTTTAATGTTTTTCCATATAATTTTTCTATATTTTCTTTATTTATTCGCTCTGGCATATTTGTATAACTAATTGCCTTTAAACTGTTAACTAATTTATATTTCCAATTTTCATTACCCATATAATAATTATATGCTGTAATCCATTTATCATCTAAATCTTTATCTTCATCTTTATAATCTCTTAATTGATTTAAAAGTTCCTCAAATGTGTTATTTTCAATTAAAATTTCAGACTCTTTTTTTATTATATCGCTATCTTCTTTAATTGTAGGGAATAACTTTTTAATTTTAGATACTAGCATTGACGCTCTTAAGGTTTTTCCATCAGCTCCTGATGATGAATATGATAAATATATACTTTCACTTGCAGCAGTAAATGCTTTGTATATATTAAAATTATCTTCATATAATCTTTCAATCGTTCCTTTGGCAAGTTCAATTCCATTTTCTTTCAAGATAGCTCTATCATTATCATTAAAATATCCCTCATTTTTATTAACACTTGGAAACATTCCATCATTTAAACCAATTATAAAAACAGTTCTAATTTTATGACTTCTTGATCTATCTATATCTCCTAATATTACTTGATCCTGTGTTCCTGGTATTTTACCTAAATTACTATTTCCAAGACCTGTTTTTAAAATCTGCATATATCTTTCAAAAGTAATTTTTTCATCACCAAATACCAATACAATTTCATCTAACACTTGCATTATTATTTTCCAGCTTGTTTCATATTCTGTTGCGATTTCCACCTTATTTAAATTTAAAAGCTCTTCTCTTTTTTCTTCTAACTTTCTATCAATTTCATTTTCAATTAAAAACTCATACAATCTTTTTGTTATTTCTTTTGCAGAATTCGTTCCTAATAAATTTTCTTTAAACTTAATTAATGGATTTACAATTATTTTTCTTATTTCTCTAAATCTTTCTATTTGTGCTCTATTTATATCATCTTCATCATGAAAATTCCACTCACCTTTATACCATTTACTATATTTTATTCCCCATTTTAAACAATAATTTTCTAATGCATATATTTCTTCTGGTTCAATATCTAAAAATCCAGTCTTTATATAATTAAAAACTGATTCATATGACCAATTTTTTGCAAATATTTCTAGAATAGATAACAAATATTTTACTATTATATTTTGACTTAAATCTTTCTTTTCATCTATAAAAACTGGAATTTGATATTTGTTAAATATAACTTTACATAAATTTGAATATATATCCAAATTTTTAGTAATTATAGAAATGTCACGATATCTATATCCTTCATTTTTGACTAATTTAACAATTTTTATTGCAATATTTTCTATTTCAGAATATTGGTTATTTGCTAAAAACAAATGTATATTTTTTAAATTTTCATTTTCATATTTTTTATATGGTATAGAATACAAATTTTTCTCAATATGTTTTAATTCATCATTTTTAAATCTCCATACATTTTCCATAAATACAGGTTTGTCCATTTTTACATTTGCTTCTTTAGCAACATCTTTTATTTTTTGAACAGTTTGTTTATTAGCATAAAAAATATCTGTATCGGGAGAATTACTTTCTTCTAGGGAATCTGTACAAACATTAATTGTTACTTGGCTTGCCATATTTAATAAAATTTTAATTATATCATACTCTTGCTTTGTAAATCCAACAAACTCATCTATGTAAATAAGTGTGTTTTCAAAAATATTTGTTTCAAGCAATTGATTCGCAAGTATCGTTAATACATCATTTTCATCAATATATTTATTTTGTATAGTTTCTTCAAACTTGCTAAACACAATTTTCATATCATTCATTTTAGATTTTAAATATTTATCTTTTGAACTTTCAATCATTTCATCCAAATTTTCTAAACTGACACCATGTTTTTTAAACTCAGTTATTTGAGTTGATATTAACTCTATATTTTCATCAGACTTGCCTAAAAAATTTAAATTAGATTTTTCATTTAATAAAATATTATAAATAAGCATAGCCTTTCCACATGGAGATAATGCTGTTTTAGTTGCTCCACCAACTTCATTCATTACTCTATATGCCATACGATTAAATGTTAAAACTTCAGCATTTAAGGCTGCTCCTGTACCAACAGCATTTATTAACTCACGCTCTGCAGTAAAAGAAAATTGCTCTGGAGTTATTATATAAATTTTTTTATCACCAGATATTTTTTCTTTTATTTCATTAAATAAAAATGTACTTTTTCCTGTTCCAGATTTTCCATATACTAATCGTAATCCCATACTCAATTTCCTTTCAATTTTTTTATTTTTTTCCTATGTCAGTGGGTTGTCAATGGGGACGGTTCTTCTTGACAACTTTAGACATACATTTGGGATGTAGCTTCAAAGTTGTCAAAAAGAACCGTCCCCATTGACAACCTCCATTGCCCTCCATTGACATCACACTGACACATCCCACATTCACACCCACACTAACACTTACTGACATTTTACAAATTTAATTTTCCCTTTTCCAATAAAATAAATATTGCTGTGCTATTCCAGCTAAGTTTCCAAACTTTTCAAATGCTATATCATTTATTAATTTTTTGCTTACTTTGTTTTCATCTGGATTTTTTATGTATAAATCATTCATAACTCTTCTAACCCATACATCTATTGGAAAAATATCAAATCTTTTTAATGTTGAAAATAACAAAATACAATCTGCTACTTTTGGTCCAACTCCTGATAAATTTAACAGTTCTGCTCTTGCAGATGTTGTATCTAATAAATGTAATTTTAATAAGTCGATTTCATTGTTCAAAACCATATGTGTTGTTTCAAATAATCTGATATCCCTAAAGCCTAACCCTAGTTTTCTAAAATCTTCCACAGTTGCATCTTTTAATTGATTTGGTGTTGGAAATAAATAATATTCTTCATTGTTCCAATTAATTTTTGTTCCATATTTTTTAGATAATCTTTCAATAATCCCTTTTATTCTTGGTATATTATTATTAGCAGATATAATAAATGATATAATTGTTTCCCACAAATCTTGATTTAAAATTCTAATTCCGCTTCCATATTCAATACTTTCTTTCATATAAATATCAATTTTAGCTAATGATTTTTTTATACTTGAATAATCCCTATTTAAATCAAAATAATCTGTTACAATATCTTTTATATTCTCATTCAAAATTCCTTTGAAAATAATATTTTCTCCATTTATTTTAACATTTAATACACCGTTTTTTATTACTCCTGTATAGGAATCATTATCATTTTTATTCCATCTAAAACATTGTCCACATTCAAAAATATCTTTTAATTCAAAATCATTGTTCTTTTTTATTATTATTTCTTGTTCTTCCATTATTTGCACTCCATTTATACATCTTTTATTTTTAATATTTTTCAAGGACCGTCCCCTTTTTATTTAGGGTCTGTTCCCCAAATTTTGTAGATACTTTGACACATTTTTGTTCTCCAAAATCCAAAATTTAATAGATCTGTTAGTTCATGATTATTAATATATTCTTCAAATCCGTATGGACTTGTTGCTAATCTTAATAAATACATATATGGTGTAAATTTTAAATCATATTCATTTAGTTTTACATATTTCATAACAGTTTTCATATAGTCATTATAATTTTTTATGTTAAAACTTCCATCTTTGCATTGTTCATCTATGTGTGTATATGATCTTATTATTTCCCATCCAACAGGCATATATTTTGCTCTTTCAAAATCTAATACAGCTTTTATTTTTTTATTTTCATAAATAAATTGCATTATACTAAAATCACCATTACAATTTTTAAAAGTCATATATTGCATTCCATCAAAGTCTATCTGTTCTATTTTATCTAAAAGTTCTAATTTATACTTTATATCTTTTTCTATCTTTTTATCAATTTCAGAATTACCTAATTTTTTTATTAATTTATTATACTTTGCACGTGCTGGTTCAATTTGTTTCTTCATATGCCATTTTTCAATATCAGATTGTTCTAATTTTTCATAATTTTCAAGTGCTTTTAAAACCCTCCCATGTAAGTTAGCACATTCAATTACTTGTTCATATGAACCTGTATTTGGATTTTTTGTATATCCTGTTATATATTTCATTAAAATAACAATTCTATTTTTATATTTAAAATAATACTTATTATCAACTGTTTTCACATATTCTGGAACACTTATATTTTTTGATTTTAAAAAATCCACTATTTGTGCTTCTTTTAATATTTTTTCTTCTTTACATCTTGATTCAAATTCTTTAAATACATATTTTTCGTTTTCATCATCAGTTATATAAAAAATATTTGCACTACCTCTATCTTCATGTTCAATATCTTTTGTAATAATATTATAATTACTTTTTACTTGAGCAACAATTTCATCATCTGAAAATACAGTTTTTTCAATCATGTTATTGCCTCCGTTCTGCATTTTTTTATATTCTATCAAAAAAAAATGTATTAGTAAATCAATTTGCACATTTACTAAAATTAAATTTTTATATAATAAAACACCGTTGCATTTAAACGGTGTTTTTACTATTTTATTTTTTGCATTCTTCTTTTAAATTTTCTAAATCTTCTTTATTAAAATCATATTTCTTCTTGCAAAAACTACATTTTATTTCAGCTTTTCCATCTGTATTTATTATATTTTCTAGCTCCTGTTTTCCTAATGAAATTAATCCTTTTTCAATTCGATTTCTACTACAATCACATTTATATTTTGGTGTTTTTTGCTCCTCTAATAATTTTACATTTTTATCACCTGTTACGATTCTAGCAATTTCGATCAAATCTTTTTGTTCATCTAATAATGCACTTATAGGTTTTATATTTTTTAAGTTTTCTTCTAATTTAGATATATCTTCATCTGTTGCATCTGGCATTGGTGTAATCATGTATCCTCCTGCACTTTTTACACCATCCTTATTTACAAGAACCCCTAATGCTATTGCAGATGGAGTTTGTTCAGATTTTGCAAAATATTCAGCAAAATCTTCAGCAATTTCTCCTGAAACTAATGGTGTTAATCCTACATATGGCTCTTTTAGACCAATATCTTTTATAATATATAACATTCCATATTTTCCAACAGCTGTGCCTACATCTAATTTACCGTTATCTTTTAATGGTAAATCTACATTTGGATTTTGTACATATCCTTTTATTTCCATATTACTATTTACAACTGCATTTAGTGCACCAAGTGGTCCGTCTGCTTTTATTTGAAGAGTTATTGTATCATCATCATCCTTTAATCCACTTCCCATTATACATCCCATTGTTAATAATCTTCCCAATGCAGCAGTTGCTACTGGGCTTAAATCGTGTATTTTTCTTGCCTCTTCAACAAGTTCTGTTGTATCTATACATTTTACATTTACTTTTCCATTGTATGCTAATCCTCTAACTATTTTGTCTGACATTTTTTTGCTCTCCTTATTATTTTTTGCATATTTTATCACACTTTATTAGATAATTCAATTCTAACTACTTATTAACCCAATCTTGTATTAAATAAGATTCTATTTTTAAATTGCCTTTTCCAACAGCCATTTCTATTCCAACTTTGTTCTTTCCATGATAGTCACTTCCACCACTTCTATAGAAATTATTCTTTTGAGTATACTCTAATAAGTAATCAATATCATCTTGTGAAAATTCACTATGCATGCATTCAATTCCATCAATATCATATTCTGCAACTATATCATCTAATAATTTTTTCTTATCTTCTGCCCATTTATATATAAAAATATGTGGAAGAAATACTAATCCACCTGCATCTTTTACTAATTTGATAGCCTCATCTAATTGTAAATAATCTTCACTTTTATCTATGTATAATGGATAATTTACATCTCCGCAATATTTTTTAGAAAATATATTAAATTCACTCCAAAAATCGTCTGGAACTTTTAATTTATTTTCTTCATGTGCCTTTATATCATTATAAATTTTAATACTAGCCCAATCTGTTTTAGGATTAAATTCTATATCTTCTTTTTTAGACATAACTAATCCCATATCTTTACATCTTTTATGTAATATATCAAAATATTTTTGTTGCAATATTTCCTTTGATTTCGTTTTATGAAATTCTTCCATAAAATTATTAACCACTTTTGGATCTACTTTATAACCTAAAATTTCAATTAATCTTTTTTTATAAGCACATTTAATTTCAACACCATTTATAATTTGTCCTGAAAAATATTTTTTTACATCCAATTTTGCAAGTTCTTTATATCCCTCACATGTATCATGATCTGTAATTGATATATATTCCAATTTCAAACTTTCTGCCTTTTTTAAAACTTCAATTAAACTATCTGCACCATCTGAATATGTTGTATGCATATGCATATCTATCATATTATTCACCTCTGCCTTCAATTTTACTCTTTTCAATATCTTTAATAAACTCTTTTTCAATTGCATCTATTTTATCTAATAAAACATCACTATTAGGGAAGTCACCATCACGAGATATCTTACTTTTTATTTTCTTTCTCAATATTGCAATTCTATTCAAATATGCTTCTGAATTAGACATTAATTCCATTTTATTTTTTTCACGTTCACATCTAACAGCCTCTGCGGTACTTCTATATTTTGTATCCCCACTTTTATAAACAAGCTCTGGTTTACTTTTTACATATCCTCTTTTAAATACTCTCATTTTATTAGCAATTTTTCTTTTTTCAACTTTTTCAATATTTTCAAGCATTTTTTCATATGAATAATCATGATTTTTTGCAGTTACAGCTCTGGCTGGTAAATCTTGCTCAACTAATTCAAATTCTCTTTCATACGCAGATAATAAACTTTCATATCTATGTACTGCTAAGATATTTATTTCAATATCATAATTTCCCTCAACATTAACTTCTGCTCTATTACCATTTAAATCGCGTTTTCCAATTTTAGCTCTTCCACCATTCTTTTGAAAATCCATAATTTCAATATATCCAGGAGATGCAAAAGTTCCCTCTTGAAATAAATGTACTTTATGAAAGACTGCTTTTTGTCTTAAATATCCATCTAACGCAGGTCTTACAAACTCTTGCAATAATCTATATGAATCATCTGGAAATTTTTCTATAATTGTATCATAATATTTATGAAACATTGCAACTTGATCTGGGTCAATAGCCACATGATTTGAACATTCATTTTGATTATAAAATTCTGTTTCAGCAAACATTCTTAATCCTGTTTTTCCAGCTCCTGGTTGTGCAAAAATATATATTGATTTTGGATTAGGTGTATGTACTGCTTCTAAAAAAGTTACAAGCTCTAATTTGTCTAAACATTCTTCAAACTCATCTTTTGTTAATCTCACATCATCTTCTGATAAAACTTCCCCATTATTTTTTAATTGATTTTCCAAAAAAATTCCTCCTATTTATTCTTATTATTTTTCACTTCTTTACCATATACATCAATAACTCTGTTAATTACAGCTTCATTATTTTGATATATTGCTCTTTTTTCATCTTCAAGTACTTTTATTTTTTTTGCAAATTCAGAATATTTCTTCTCTGTATTTTCTTTTACCTCTTTAGCGATTTTTAAATTAATTATTTCTAATGCTAGGTCAATTTTATCCAACAGCCTATCACTCCTTTAGTTTATTACAATTATAGTAATGATTATAATAAATTTTTACATACATTGTCAATTATTTGTACTAAATGAAAAAATTATTTAAAAGTATTAAAAAAACTTTCGCATAAGTATTGACAAAAGTTGCCATACTATGTAAAATAACTATATTATGTATATAATTGCAATGAAAATGGCGAGCAATCAAAAGAGCTAAAAGAGATTAAAGGTGTTACGCTGAAAGCCTTTATTAGAAAACCTGATTGAAAAACACATTGGAGCAATATTTTAATTAAGGAAAAACTACAAAATAGTTTTTTAAAGCCGGGTGGCACCACGAAGAAATTATTCGTCCCTGCATTATGCAGTGGGCGTTTTTTGTTTTTTATAAGTTATTAAAGAAAAAACGTCTCACATTTATTAAAAATAAAAAATTATTTTGTTAGTCACCAAAATAGGTATTTAATTTGGTACTAGAAAGGAAGACTGTCCCTTTTTCCCAAAAATGGGAAAAGAGAACCGTCCCATTTTCCCATAATTTGAAAGGAGATTTTAAAATGAATGAATACAGAACTCATAACTGTGGCGAACTTCGTATATCTGATGTTGGAAAAGAAGTTAAAGTTGCAGGATTTGTTGAAACAATACGTGATTTAGGAGGATTAGTTTTTTTAGACATTCGTGATATGTATGGTATTACACAAGTTGTAACATCTGGAGAAACTGAAATGGTAGATTTCGCATCACATATTCCAATTGAATCAACAGTAACAATTTCAGGAACAGTAAGAAAAAGAGATGAAGAAACTTACAACCCTAAAATTCCAACAGGTGAAGTTGAAGTTGTTATAAAAGATATAAAAATTTTAGGAAAAAGAACAAAAAATTTACCTTTTGAAGTAAATGTAAATCAAGATGTTAGAGAAGATTTACGTCTTCAATATAGATTTTTAGATTTAAGAGGAAAAAAATTACAAGATAACTTAAAATTAAGAGCTCAAGTTTTACAATACCTACGCTCTCAAATGATTGAACAAGGATTTTTGGAGGTTCAAACACCAATATTAACAAGTTCATCTCCAGAAGGTGCAAGAGATTATTTAGTACCAAGTAGAGTTCATCCTGGAAAATTTTATGCATTACCACAAGCGCCTCAACAATTTAAACAATTATTAATGGTATCTGGTATTGATAAATATTTCCAAATAGCACCATGTTTTAGAGATGAAGACGCAAGAGCTGATCGTGCTCCTGGTGAATTTTATCAATTAGATATGGAAATGGCATATGCTACACAAGAAGATGTATTTAGTGTAATGGAACCGGTTGTTTACAACACATTTACAAAATTTTCTGATAAAAAAGTAGCAGAATACCCATTCCCTAGAATTCCTTACAAAGAAGCAATGGTTAAATATGGATGTGATAAACCAGATTTAAGAAATCCATTAATTATAATTGATGTTACAGATTTCTTCCAAAGATGTACATTTAAACCATTCCATGACAGAACAGTTCGTGCTATAAAAATAAAAGGACATCAATCAAAGGGATTCCATGAAAAAATGTTAGCATATGCTCAAAGTATTGGTATGGGTGGACTTGGATACTTAGAAGTTCAAGAAGATATGTCATACAAAGGACCTATTGATAAATTTATTCCAGACGATATGAAATCTGAATTAAAAGATTTAGCTGGATTAGAAGTTGAAGATACAATATTCTTTATAGCTGATAATGAAACAAATGCAAATAACTTTGCTTGTCAAATTAGAAATGAATTAGGAAAAAGATTAGATTTAATAGATGATAGTTTATTCCAATTCTGTTGGATAGTAGACTTCCCTATGTATGAATTAGATGATAATGGAGATTTAGCATTTTGTCATAACCCATTCTCAATGCCAAAAGGTGGATTAGAAGCTTTAAATACAATGAATCCATTAGATATAACTGCTGACCAATATGATATAGTATGTAATGGTATAGAATTATCTTCAGGTGCAGTTCGTAACCACGATCCAGAAATAATGGAAAAAGCTTTTGAAATTGTTGGATATGGAAAAGATGTTATTGAAGAAAAATTCTCAGCATTATACAATGCATTCCAATTTGGTGCTCCACCTCATGCTGGAATAGCACCTGGTGTTGACAGAATGATAATGCTTTTAACAGGATCAGAAACAATTCGTGATGTTATAGCATTCCCTATGAATAGCAAAGCTCAAGATTTATTAATGGGTGCTCCAGGAAATGTTACTAAAGCTCAATTAGAAGATGTTCATATAAAATTAGATTTACCTAGAGAATAAAAAAATCCATTCTATATTAAACTTAAATTTTAATATAGGATGGAATTTTTTTTTACTTTTTATGAAATTTTTTTTATAATATTATAATTTTTTCGATTAATCTCTTGATTTTTATTTTACATAATGTTATAATTATAATTCATTCGTTACAAATTTATTTGACCTCAAGGAGGGTTTATATGAAAAATTACAATTATAAGTATGAGTTATATGACCCATACGAGTATCCAAACTTCTCAGGCTATGTAATCACACAAGATCAACTTCTTCGTGTGAAAGAAAATCGGGTTGAAGAGCAATGGGATCTTGACCCTATTGATGAAAGCATTAATGCTTTAATACGCTCTGCAAGAAGTGAATCAGATATGCCTCGCAACGCCAAAATTTTTGTTGATGTTGCAGATGAAATCAACCTTGACTATGTTTCAGATTATGGAAGCATTGTTGAGCAATATTCTGATGATACTGATGAAGAAGATGATGGTTGGTTCGATATAGCTGAACATTTTGCTGAACTATAATCTTCAAAATTACCTAAAGCACACTTGAACTTCAAGTGTGCTTTTTGCATTATCTATGTGTTTGCAGACTTTTTTCCCAATTTTAGTTTTCTCTCAAAATTTTCAAATCCATTTTTATAATATAAATTCATCGCATCTCTATTCTGTTCTAATACATTTATATATAAATTTTTAATTTTTTTATCTTCTACCCATTTTTTAGCATGTGCTATTAAATTACTTGCTATACCTCTTCTTCTGTATTCACCTTTTACATATAATCCATCGATTAATGCCTCCTGATACAACATTGGACCATTACAATCATAGTCAAGTCTGCAATAAATATATCCTACTATTTCTTTATCAATCTTTGCACAGAAAATTACATTATTATCATTATTATATATTTTCTCAAAAAAATCTTTAACAACATAATCTGATTTAATATTATTATTAAATTCACGCTCACTTTGAATCAAATTTGTAAGTAATTCATCACAAATTTTTGCATCTTCAATACAATCTACTTTTTCGATATTAATCATGTACATTCTCTCCTTTCATTTTTTATATTTTGAATCTTCCCTATCCTCCTTTCAATAATTAACTCAATTTTTCTCTCTTCTTTCCAAGAACGACCTTTATTTTTTCAGGACCGTCCCCGCTCTTTTCTTACTCCCATGCTTGATTTGGCAGGACCGTCCCCGTTTTTGAATTCTCTTGAAAAAATTATAGCATATGGTCTTGATTTAAGCTATGTTTTTGAATATAATTTTTTTGAAGGAGGTTTGTACTTATGATAAAGAAATTTATTGATGATAATAAAGATAATATTTTGAATAATATTTGTGAATTGATAAAAATTCCTAGTATTTCAGATGAAAGTTCTGCTGAAAATGGTATGCCTTTTGGTAGAAATTGTTCTGATGCTTTGAATTATATATTAAATTTAGCTGATAGCCTTGGTTTTAAAACAAAAAATGTTGATGGTTATTGTGGATATATTGAATTTGGTGAAGGTAAAGAATTGCTTGGTATAATTGGCCATTTGGATGTTGTTCCTGCTGGAGATGGCTGGACAAAATGTGATCCTTTTGAACCAGTTATTGAGGATAACAAATTATATGGTAGAGGTGCTATTGATGATAAAGGACCTGTTATTGCTTCATTGTATGCCATGAAATATGTAATGGATACAATGAATGTAAATAAAAGAGTTCGTTTAATTTTAGGATTAAATGAAGAAGTTTCTTGGAAATGTATTGAATATTACAAACAACATGAAGAGCTTCCAACTTTTGGATTTAGTCCTGATGCTGATTTTCCTTGTATATATGCAGAAAAAGGATTTTTAAATGCTTTTATTGAATCAAGTTATATTCCGAATGGCAATATAAAAATTATAGATTTAAAATGTGATAATGCTATAAATATAGTTCCAAAATATGCTGAAGCAGTACTTGAATTTAATAATTTAAGTTTAAATGACATTCAAATTGAATTACAAAATTCAATTACAGAATATAATTTTCATATCGATGTATCTCAAATAGCAGATAATCAAATTAAACTATCTGCACATGGTGTTGCTGCACATGCTGCTTATCCAGATTTGGGAGTTAATGCATTATCTCGCCTTTTAGTAATTTTAAATGATTTATTTGAAAATCATAATGAACCTTTACAAATTCTTCAATTATTTAAAACAAGAATTAATACTGATTTAAATGGTAATTTATTAAATATAGGATGTACTGATGAATCTGGTGATTTGACATTAAATGTTGGAAATGTAAGTTTTAAAAATAATTCAATTACAATAGGATTAAATATTAGAATTCCAGTTACAATTTATATTGCATTAATAAAACAAAAAATTTCTGACTCAATCTTAGATTTTCCAGATATTTCAATAAAATTTGATGATGAAAAATCTGCACTATTTGTTTCAAAAACAGATCCTTTAGTTACAACTTTATGTGATGTATTTAATGAAGTAACTGGATCTAAAGAAGAGCCAATTACATGTCCTGGTGCAACATATGCTAGAGCATTTAAAAATGTTGTTTCTTTTGGTTGCAATATGCCAGGTAAATTAGATATGTGCCATCAAGCTGATGAATTTTTAGATATAAATGATTTATTAAAAAGCATAGAAATTTTTATAAAAGCCATTAGAAAATTAACAGAATAATATATTATTTTATTGCCAAATATACAAGAAGTTATTTAAATACTATTAAGCTTAATACAATAAAAAAGAGATTAGAATTTTAATACAATTCAAATCTCTTTTTTATTTTTGCATTTTGTAAAATCAAATTAAATTATTTATACAAATATTTTTGTGGATTTACTTGTTTATCATTTAATCTAATTTCAAAATGTAAGTGGTTTCCTGTTGAATTTCCTGTTGACCCTACAGCGGCAATTGTATCTCCTGCCTTAACTGTCTGTCCTACTTTTACATATAATTTACTACAATGTCCATAATATGTTTCAACGCCATTACCATGTGAAATTTTAACTAAGTTTCCATAGCCTCCACTATTATATTGAGCATATGTTACCACACCATCAGCAGCTGCTACTATTGGAGTACCATTACTTGCTGCAATATCTAGCCCCTTATGTGTATGATTTCTTATGCTTTCATTTGCACCATATCTTGAAGAAATTCTACCTGATACAGGAGCTACTGTAAAGTTTACACCATTTACATTACTTCCTGTAGAAGCAACTTGCACATTGCTTGATGTTGATGTTTTAGCTTCTTTTTCTGCTTTTTCAGCTTCTTTTTTTGCCTCAATTTCAGCATCTAAATTTTTTACTAATTTGGTAGTTGTCGCATATTTCATATTTTTATATTCTAACACATTATCAGTATATACTTCTCTTACTGCAAATTCAGAGTTTTCTTTATACTTTTCTGCTAGCTCTTTCATCTTTTCTTTTGCATCATCCAAAGTATCAACATAGGCTTTATCTTCACCATTTAATGTAATTGCATACATTCTATATGTTGTTTCAGCTTTTAGTTTTAAAATACTAATTATTGATTCTTCATCTGTTTTTTTGTTTTTGTTTACTATAGCTATTGAATATTTCGGAATTTCATTCAATACTACTAGCTCTATATTTTTATTGTCTTGATTTAGTACTTTGTTACTTATCATACAAGTGAAATCATTTTTGTCTGTTACATATCCTACTTTTGTTCCATCAACGGTAACTTTGTAGGCAATTTTAAAATTACATTTTATTAAAATTATTGCTAATATTATCATTATAGCGATAGATATTATTGCAGTTAATTTTCTTTTATCGTTTGTATAGTTTTTTAATCTATTGCTTAAAATAAGTTTTCACACTCCCTTTTTTTCAATGCGACTGTTTAATATTATACCATATATTTTTAACAATTTCAAATCAAACTATACCTTTTTAGTAAAAAAACATCAAATTATTAAGAAAAAAACAGATAAATTTACATTTTTTTACCTTTTTTGCTCTTTTTTTCTTCATTTTTCTCGTTTTTTCTCCATTTCTCTTACTAGTTATTAAAGTAATCAATTATTCCCGTGTATATTCCCCATGCTAGTTTATTTTGATACTCATCATTTAATAATTTTTTTTCTTCTTCTGGATTTGATAAAAATCCGCATTCAACTATTGATATAGGAATTTCTACTTTTTTCATTATATATACAGTATCTAACTTCATTGCTGCTCTATTATTTTCTTTTTGAATTGATTCATTTAAACTTGATTGAATGCATTTTGCAAGTTTTGTGCTGTTTTCATCACTAGATTTATAAAATGTTTGCCAGCCAAAGTACTGTTGCTGTGGAATTTTATTTAAATGAATAGAAACAAATAAATCAGCTGAACTTTCATTTCCTATTTTTACTCTATTTTTTAAGTCTGACATCTTTTTTTCTTTTAATGTTTTACTATCAATATCATATATAGCGTTTTCATCTGATCTTGTTAATATTACTGTTGCTCCACTTTGTTCCAATAATGTTTGTAATTTTAATGCTATATTTAAATTTGTTTTTGCTTCACTTATTCCATTACTACTTTCTGCACCTTCATCTGGAACACCGTGTCCAGCATCTATTACAATTACCTTATTTGTTACAGGTAAAGTTACTGTTTGAACAATTTTCTTATCTGTTTTCGCAGTTTGTATAACACACACCATCAAGCATATAGTTATTAATGACATTAATTTAATTATTCTTTTTTTACTTAAAATTATCATATCTACACCCCATAAATATTTATGCACTGATTATACTATTTATTACAACATTTCATTGCATATTTATGTAAATTGTGTTATAATTTATATACAATTATTTTGCATTTCTGTATTTTTTATATGGGAATTTCAAAAAATTGAATACTGTATACAATATAAAAGGAGTAAGAAAAAATATGTTATTAAAACAGATTTTAAACAGTGCAATGGAATTACATGTCCCTGTAAAGCTTTCAACTTTCGATTGTTTGAACAATCATAATTCAACAATCGAAATTGATGCTGAAGACTGCCGGGCGATTCTTCCACTTTGTGGACAAGAATTAAAAAATCAGTTTTTTTATGCCTATGTGTTAGGAAAAACATCTGACAATGTTTTTCTCTTATCATTGGGCGGTCAAAACTTTCAAACACAACAAGCAAAAATGCCATTCGTACCAAAATCAGAAAGATTCATAAATAATAACAAAGCTGCTGAAAATTTAATTGTCGGCAATATTTATGAAGCTACTGTAGAAACGACTTGTTTCTGGGGCGCCTTCTGTAAAATTGGTGATTCGGCATCTGTCCTTGTCCATGTAACCAACTGGTCAAGCTGTAGATTTTACAACTTATCACAAGTAGTAAAACCAGGCATGAAAACATTAGTGAAAATCCTTTCAATACGAAGAGAAGGAGAAAATATCCTAGTGGATGCCTCACGAAAAGACGCATATTCACCAATCGATTATCATGTTGGTGATAAGGTTTTCGTTACAGTAAGTGAATCCACAAAGAATTTCGACGGAGTATTCTGTGAAATTTGTCCATCTCTCAATGGAATTCTTGATATTCCATTCAATACGATTTCCTCTTACAAAGAAGGAATGAAAGTACAAGCTAAGGTGAAAGCTATAACAAAAAAAGGCTTAAAACTCAGTTTGCTGTAAAATCGTACTACTACAGTATTCAAAAGCGCACAACAAATTATTAATTGTTGTGCGCTTTTTTTTAATTATACTCTCTTCCTGTTTTTTCAAAATTCGTTTTTACATCTGTTATACAATATTTTTTAGGACTTATAATTGAATTAAACCATTTTTGAAATTCCATTATAAATATTGGCATTATTGAAATTATTGCAGTATACATCCATTGCTCTTTGGTTAAGTTCTGTACCTCAAATATTGCACTGCAACTTGGAATTATTACTACTGATATTTGTAATATTGCTCCTAATATAAACGCCCCTATTAAATATTTATTTGAAAATAAATCTATTTTAAATATAGAGCCTTCACTTCTTATATTAAATACATGTACTAGTTCTAGCATTCCAAGTGATACAAATGCCATTGTTCTTCCCACTTCTAAACTAAATTTACTATATCCTATATAGAAAGCAAGTAATGTTAATATTCCAAGCATTAAACCTTCTGTAATTATTTGAGTCCATAAACCATCTGCAAATAATGATTTTTTAGCATTTCGCGGTTTCTTTTTCATTATATTTTTTTCTGCAGAATCTAGTCCTAACGCAATTGCTGGGAATGAATCTGTTACCAAATTTATCCATAATAATTGAATTGCAAGTAATGGACTTTTTAAACCTAATAATAGACCAAATAAAATTGTTGCAATTTCACCTATATTAGTTGCTATTAGAAAATGAACTGCTTTTTTTATGTTATCAAAAATATTTCTTCCATATTTTATTGCTTCAACTATTGTTGAAAAATTGTCATCTGCTAATATCATATCAGATGCATTCTTAGCAACATCTGTACCATTTAGTCCCATTGAAATTCCTATATCTGCATTTTTTAGTGCAGGTGCATCATTTACTCCATCTCCAGTCATTGCAACAACTGCTCCTGTTGATCTAAATGCTTTTACTATTCGTACTTTATGCTCTGGTGTTACTCTTGCAAAAACTGAATATTTCATAATATTTTTTTCTAAATCTTTTTGTGAAATTTTATCTAGCTCTTTTCCTGTTATACAAATTTCATTTTTTCTCAGTATTCCCAAATCTTCTGCTATTGCTTTTGCAGTTGCTACATGATCACCTGTAATCATTGCAATTTTTATTCCCGCTTCTTTACAGCTTTTTATAGATTCTTTAACACCTTCTCTTGGTGGATCTATCATTCCTATAAATCCAACAAATATTAAATTATTTTCAATAAAATTATCATCTAAATTTTTAGGTAATATATCTAAATCAATATATGCTACAGCAATTATTCTTAACGCTCTATTAGCTAAATCTTCATTTCTTTTTTTCAAACTATTTCTTTTTGAAAAACTTAAGTCAGATATATTTCCATTATTATAAAACCTTGTACATCTATCTAACAATACATCTGGAGCACCTTTTGTTATTGCTCTATATTTTCCATTTATATTATGAATTGTAGTCATCAATTTTCGATTAGAATCAAATGGAATTTCATTTACCTTTGGGTATTTTGCATATAATTCATTTCGATTTTTATTTATATTAATTGCTTTTTCAACAATAGCAACTTCTGTTGGATCTCCAAGTACTTTTCCATTATTTTGTACTTGCACATCTGTACACATTGTTCCAAGCTCTAATATATAATCAATTGCCTTTCCATTTGAATCTTCATATGTAACAACATTCATTTCATTTTTTGTTAAAGTTCCTGTTTTATCAGTACATATTACACTACTGCTTCCAAGTGTTTCTACAGCTGGAAGTTTTCGTATAATACTATTGTGTTTTGCAAGTTTTGTTACACCAATTGACAAAACTATAGTTACAATTGCAGGTAGTCCTTCTGGTATAGCAGCTACTGCAAGACCTACGGATGTCATAAACATTTCTAATGCAGGAATCTTTTTTAATATTCCTATACTAAATATAATTGCACATATTATTAAACAACCAATTCCTAATGTTTTTCCAACTTGGCCCAACTTTTTTTGTATTGGAGTTTCTGGAGATTCATCACTAATAATCATTTTTGCAATTTTTCCAACTTTGGTTTCCATTCCAGTTTCTGTTACTATTGCTTCAGCATTTCCATTTGTTATTATTGTAGTTCCAAATGCCATATTTAGCATATCACCTATATTGCAATCTTGTTTTAATTTTACATTTTCATCTTTTAAAATAGGAACATTTTCGCCTGTTAAACTTGACTCTTCTATTTTTAAATTATATGACTTTATAATTCTGCAATCTGCTGGTACATAATTTCCCGCTTCTAATAAAACTACATCACCTATAACCACTTCTTCACTTGGTATACTTAAAATACTGCCTTCTCTTTTTACTTTTACAACTGGTGTAGACATTTGTTTTAGTGCTTCAATAGATTTTTCAGCTTTAGACTCTTGAAGAGCCCCCATTAACGCATTTAATCCAACTATACTAATTATAATTATTGAATCTAAATAATCACCAGCTCCTTCAATTTTAGTAACAATAGCTGAAACTAGTGCTGAAATTATTAGTATTATTATCATTATGTCATTAAATTGTTTAATAAATTTTATAAAAAAACTTTCCTTTTTCTTTCCTTCAATTTTATTTTTTCCATATTTTTCCAGCCTTATCTTTGCCTCTTCATTCGTAATTCCATAATTAATATTTGACCTCAGCTTTCTAACAACCTCCGTCAAATCTAAAGTATGCCACATAGCTTATCCTCCTTTGTATATTATTTATTAATATATATGCTAGTGGTTTTGAATTATGTCAGTGTTAATGCTTTTTTGTGTCAATGGGGACGGTTCTAATTGACCCAAAAAGTTTCTCAACATTTTTCGCTCTTTCCATCAATAAGACAAAAAATAAAACTCAAGGACATATTCACTTGAGTTTTCATTCTTTATAATTGGCTTACAACTTTTTTAAATAAATCTTTTGTGTTTTTATAGCTCAATCTACTTATAGCATCATCAAAACATAACCATTCTATTTGTGAAATTTCACTTTCTTGTCTTGATAAATTTCCTCCAATTTTTTTGGCTAAAAATAACACTACTTCCTTGCTTGCTCCTCTATCTGTTATATAATTCATTGTATATCTTTTTGTTTCATCTATTTTTACATCAATATTTGTTTCTTCTTTTACTTCTCTTTCTGCTGTTTGCAGCTCTGTTTCATTTTCTTCTACATGTCCTTTTGGAAATCCCCAGATTCCATTTGTTTGTTTTATTAATAATACTTTTTTATCTTCGATTATAATACATCCACAAGATTTTTCATGTTTCATTTTTACTCACTCCTTTGCCTGAATTATATCATTTTACTATATTTATAACAACAAAAAAGTATATATTTATCGTATTTTATTGACAAATCGCATAAATGCATATATATTATGTATATCATACGCCAAGATGCAAACTTTGACTTAATTTTAGGAGGTTTTATATGAACTTTTTAAAAATTGATTCTTGTGTTTTGCAAGCTTTTATGTTAGCAAAAGAAATCTCTTGCCGTTTAAAATTGGATTTTATTCCACGGAAAATTTTTTTGCTTTCATTAATTGCAACTCCAGGATCTTCGCCCAATGTATACATTCATGACAATACTGACATTACTCAGGACGACATCTATGATTATATCATAAGCGATCTTAATGAAAACCCAATCACATATGGTAAGGTCAACTACTTATCTATTTCAAATGAGTATTTGACACTTGAGCAAACTATATTGGATTTGCTTGCGACTGCAAAAGAAATCGCTCATGACTCATATGAATGTGATACTATTTTTAATGATTGTGTTGTAATAGCTTGGTCAGAACTGTTTAGTGAAGATTTCATTAATACTATGTCTTACTTTATTCCAGATTTTGATGGTTTTTCTGATACAGATAGTCAATCTGTTATTCCACAAAGCTTGAATTCATTTTTAACCGATATGAACTCCAAGTTTTCAAAGTCTGATAAAGTCTGCAAAATTTGCGGAAGAGATGATGAAACCAAAAAAATGGTTCAGATTCTCCTTAAGGCAAACAAACGCAATGTAATTCTGGTTGGAGAGCCAGGTGTTGGAAAAACTGCATTAGTTGAAAAACTTGCATGGCAGATTGTTACAGGAAATTGCGTTGATGACTTAAAAGATTGTATTATTGTATCTCTTGATGTAAACGCACTTATTGCAGGAACAAAATACAGAGGTATGGCCGAAGAACGTTTCACGATTCTTATTAACTTTTTGGAAAGCAATCCTAAGTGCATACTTTTTATTGATGAAGTACATTTGCTTTTAGGTGCTGGATCATGTGCAGATAGCAGTTTGGATTTAGCTAATGCTTTGAAGCCACTTCTTGCACGAGGCACAACTCGTGTAATTGGTGCAACAACCTCAGCAGAATACGAAAAGTATTTTTCTACTGATGGAGCATTGAAGCGTAGATTTGAAAAGCTATATGTCAAGGAACCATCCTCAAATGAAGTATTGCCGATGATACGCAACCAGGTTAAGTATTTGCAAGATTATCATGGTGTGTCTATTTCTACACATATGTTAAACTACATTATGCTTAATGCTGCATGTTTCAACTTTGAAACGTGCAATCCCGATAGGACTCTGGATTTGGTTGACAAAGCAATGGTTTCTGCCAAGATTGATGGTAAGAAGAAAGTTCAAAAAAAGCATGTGCTTTCAAATTTTGCTATAAACACTAAGCAATTTAAATCGATGTCTGATGAGTTTAAAATGTCTACTGCTTACCATGAGGCTGGTCATTACATTCTTCACAAGTTTGCAGATGAACTCACAAATCAAAAGGTATTGGCAGTTTCAATTATGCCTGCTGATGATTACCTTGGAATTAATGTCTTTGAAATTGATCGTTCGATAACACCATCTCTAAATCGAAGATATTACATTCAGCTTATTGCAAGTAAATTAGCTGGTAGAATTGCTGAAGAAATGTATTCTAATGAACTTTCTGCTGGTGCATCAAGCGATCTTGAATCTGCGAACAATATTGCATACAGTGTTGTGACCAAATATGCACTTTCGGAAAAGTTCAGTCAAGTGCGAGCTATCACTGACACAAATTTGACAACAGAAGAAACCAAGAAAATTGTTACTGAAAGCATTGATGCATTGCTCATTGAGGCTAGAAATTATGCGAGATCAGTTTTGAATGAACGTAAAGTATATCTTGCCACATTGGCTGATGCATTAATGAAACAGGGCATCCTTTCTGATTCTGAGATTGATAATCTTTTTAATCATATTGATGATTCTAGAAAGTAATTCATAACCCAATCAAAAGAATAATGAATTTTATAACTGAAAAAAGCATTGGTTCTTCCAATGCTTTTTGTTTTGTGCTTTTTTATTTTTACTAAAAAAGATTTGCTGTTTTTATTATTGTCCATATAGAAGTAAATACAACATCTATAATTCCAATTACAAGACCTGCTGTTGCCATTCCACTTCCTTTTTCATTAGGAAATACTTTAATATGTTTTTTAGCAGCTACACTTAAACATATAGCAACAATTCCTAATGGCAAACCTGCTATTATTAAACCTACTAATGAACATACAAGTGATGCTACTGCTGCTGGATTTGTTTTTGTTTCTCCAGTTACATCATCTCTTTTATTTTCATTTGTTTGATTATTGTTTACTGGATTATTATTTAATCCATTTTCAACTGTTTTTATTGGATCATTATTTTCTATTATTTCTTCTATTTTTGCCCCACATTTTGGACAAAATTTAGTCCCATCATTTAATTCACTTCCACAATATTTACAAAATTTTCCCATTTTTTTATCTCCTTTTATATTTTATTTTTATTAGGCTATTTATTATATTATTCACCTTTTATTTGTGTAATTACAGCTTTTGAAGTAACTAATCCCATTTTTATTCCTATTTCTAAATACATTTTTGAATATTTTTCTGAAAAATCTACTTCTGTTTTACTTACTCCATTCCAAAATTCTACTATAACTTGGTGCTTTCCTGCTGGTACTTCTATTTGTGTTGATTCTCCATTTTTTAGCTTTGCTACTTTTTGGTTGTCTATAAATACTGACATTGGTATTGCACAGCCTGTAAATTTTTTTCTTCTTTGTATTGTTACTTGTATGTTTTTAGTTGATTGCAGTTTACTTTGTGTTGATTTTCCACAGTATTCGCAGAATTGGCTTGAATCTGGTATTTCTTTTCCACAATTTGTACAAAACATGTGTTGTTCCTCCTTTATTTTTTTGACTTTTTGTCGGATTTTGTTTTTTGCTTGATTTTAATGTAACATATATTTTATTTTTGTGCAATTGTTTTGTGGGATTTTTTATTTATATTTAATTATCTTCAATATGTGTTTCAGTTTGATTTTGATTATTACTTTGTGTATCTTTGATGTTTTCTGATGGGTTAGCATATGCAATTACTAAAAATATAACCCACATAATTGCAATTATAACAATCTTTTTCTTTTTATCTAGTTTGTTATTTTTTGCTATAAAATATGTTGCTGTAAATGGTAATAAAAATATCCAGGCTAATATTAGCCAGAATGTCTTATTATTTTTCTTTTTTGAGGTATTATTAACATTATTTAAATTATTATAATTGCTTTGTGCTCGTTTTTGCTCTTGCTGAGCTCTAATTCTTCCTTTTTCAAATTCATAACCTGATTTTTCCATGTCGTCGTATTTTATATGTTGGACTTCATCATCTAATTTGTATTTTGTATTGCAATATTGGCACTCAATATATTTAGCATCTTCTTCAACTTTTAGTAGTGCTCCGCAATTTTTACATTTCATTTCTAGTAGATTCATGTGATATTACTCCTTTTTTTGAAATTTCTTTTGTTCTTTTTTATTTTGTCTAATGTAATATTTATTGTAAACAATCTGTTAAATTTTGAATTTATTCGTATTATACTATTTTTTATTTAAAGTTTCTAGTATTTTATAAAGAAAGAACTTTTAATTTAAAGCTTCAAAAATGATAATGTGTCTCTATTATTTATTTTCTTAATATGAGCTTATTATTTAATTATTGCTATACTTGTGTTATTATTTTTTCTTATTATTAAAGATGCTTTATGTGATGCTAGATGATGTGTCTCTAGAATGTATAAATATGATAGTCTACTTGGATTTACCATTTTAATAACTAAAAAAAATATATTTTTGAAGTTATTTTTTATGCTTCATTATATATTTTTTTAATCGAACTTTACTATTATATAAAAGAGCCACAATTTCTTGCGATTCTAAGTGCTTTTTGGGGTTACAGTTGTAAAACTTGATCTTGTGACCTTCGGGTTATGAGCGCCGGCAAAGCTACTTTTGAAGATTTATGAAAACTTAAGTTTTTATTGGTATTTAGCCATTTATAGAAGATTTAGTTTGTTGAATCTTTATGCAATTTTTTGATGTTTTTGGAATCAATTCTTCCCAAAACTTTCCCAACTTTGTATGTTAAAAAAATACAATAATCTTCTATAAAATCAATAATTATTTTGGAGGTTTTATTATGAAAAATTTAAGAGAAGTAAATAATGATATTTTAAAAGATTGGTTAATGTTTAGAGAAGAAGAATTATCTTCTTTAACATGTGATGAGGATAAAAAACATTGGATTTATTTTGATGAGATTTCTGAGAGAATTTTGCAGAATGTTTCAGAACAGAATAAAAAGTATGTTAAGAAACAACTTGAATTGCTTGATGAGAATTTTACGGATTATATTTTCTACTGGAATGAAAAGTATTATAGGAATGGGTTTGTGGATGGTTCTCAGATAGTTATGGGATGTTTTGATGAATAGATAAAAGGCGAGTTAATTCTCGCCTTTTATTCCTTTTTATATCTTTATTTCATTACAGAAATCTGTTTATTTATTAACTCTTGATAATGCTTTTCTATCAATTCAATCTCTTCTACTCTTTTTTCTAATACTTCGAAGCTATTAACTATCTTTTTTAGCCTATCACTATATTCAATATCCGGTACCTTCAAATTGGCAATTACCTCTGTTAATGGAAAAACTCCTAAGTCCGAATTTGAAGCTAATTCAAAAAAAATTGGTTGTAAATATATAATTAAAAATTTAAGAATTATTCTTTCTTTTTCATATGTATCTACCTTTTTTTCTTGTTTGTACTCATCTTTCATATATAATAAAAATGCATTTGTATTTGTTGCATATGTTCCAATATCTATATACTTCAATTTCCCAGCATTTCCTCTCGAAATTAAGTGTATACATTGCTTATTCTCTATAAAATGTATCCCTTCTGAACTCTTGTCAATTCTTCCATAATTTATATTATTAGATGAACCACTTAAAACATCTATATATTCTTTTACTGGTTTTCTATTATATATCCCTTCTTCACTAAGAGCATCATTTCTACTACAGTATTTTAGCATTGTATTTAATGGTACACTATTATTTTTTTCTTCATTTTCAAATAATATACTCTTTTGCATTAAGTTATGATATTTTTCTTTTAACTTTGATATTACATTCATCTTTTTTATAATTGGAGCTAATTTGTTCATAATTCTGACTTGTACATCATATGGTGGTAATTCAATTTCTTCCGAATATATCTGCTCCAATGATAATGTCTTTGAACCATCACTAATACTAAGAGAACGATAAAAATTTTGAAAAAAAAGTGCAAAATATTCTAATAATACTTTTTTTTCAACACCTTGCTTTAATGTTATAAAACCAGCATGGTGATTTAATGCAAATATTTCTCGATTCTTATATGTCATACTTCCAGCACTGCCATCTAGACTTATTATAATTCCTTCTCTTTGAAAAACTCTTATTGATTCTCCTTTTTTAGTCTTTGCAGTAATTGAAACTTTTCTATCCGTATATTTATGACTCTGGTTTCCTCCGTATAAAGGAATCATTTTATCCGAATTTTTTATAGATGCATACATAGCTTCATCTGTTAATGCATAATTCCCTTTTTCTATTTCATTAAACACTTCAAGAAATTTCATTAAATAATCCCCTCATTTCTTCATTTATCTTTTCAATTTCCAAATCAAATTCGTTTTCATTAATATAATGTGGTGCATATGGTCTTAAATAATATTCTGGTAATAAAGTTATATAATTATCATTTAGAACATTATCAATATTTATGTTGCCACCTTTTCTTTCGCAATGCTCAATTCCTTTTTCATCTATCCATTTAGTTGGATTATTGCTATCATCAAATTTTAACCATCTACTCTCGAGAATTCCAGGCATCTCTATACCTTCTGTACTTACCCAACCAGATATTTCATCATGTTTCCATCCATTACGGTTATTCCTTAGTTTAGTAGGAAATCTTTTATCAGAGTTAGCTAATCCATCATTATCTATAATATACATCCATATCGCATTTTTTTGTATCTTTGTTATTTTTGAACTTTTCTTTTTTATAAATAATGCATATGTTTTTTCTTTAGTATACGGAGCAAATGCAAATTTAGGCAAAGAAATTATTGCATATATTTCACATTTTTCTAATAGTTCCATTCTAAATTTTTTAAAAGAAGGATTTTCTAAAATTCCATCTGGCGTAATAATACAGGCTTTTCCACCAGGTTTTAATAATTCTATTACTTTGCATATAAAAGCAACTTCTGTTCTAGTTGATGTAATCGCAGTTGTATTTGCTCTTATTGTTCCGTTTCCATATGGTGGATTTGTAATAACATATTGAAATTCTTGCTGTAAAACTTTTTTACTATTTTCTTTTGTTGGTTTTAATGTGTTATCTGCATACATATGAGTATGACCATCTCCTACAAGAAACATATTTAATCTTGTTCTTGAAATATTTTCATCTCTTACATCAATTCCATAGAAACAATTTTTAGATAAAAAGGTTTTTGCATCATCATCTAATGTTCCATTTTTTTCATAATTGTTTATTAAAACTTTAAAACTTTCTGTTAAAAAACCTCCCGTTCCACAAGCTGGATCTATAATACTAAATTTCTTATCAGGATTGTACATATCTTCATCTTGAAGTAATAATTTTGAAAAAATATGAGCATAGTGTCTTCTTGTAAAATATTCTCCAAAATCTTTCTTTTCTTTTGATGATGCAAACATTTCATAAACAGCGCCAAACAAATCAAACCCAGTTCCATGTAATGGTTTCATAGAATCTATAATACCATATATTTGTTTTACGTCTTCTACATCTATAAGTGGTTTATTTTTTCCGTCTCCATCAATAGCTACTCTTACTACTTCCATAACATTTTTAAATTCATTAAAACTAGTTTCATTCTCTAATCTCTTAATATATCCACTTAAATTATTTTTTATTTTTTCAGCTATATTGTCATTGCAAGTAGACCAATATACTTTGGATAAATCTTTATTTCCATCTATTTCTTCTTTTTCTTCAAAATATTCTAATGCCACAAACCCTACTGTAAAATCTATTTTCTGAACATTATCTTTAAAATTGATTCCCCTATATACTCCTGCGAGTTCCCATAATTTCTTATTGAAAATTGCTTCAGATATCGTTGAAATTGAATCAACATTAGTGGTAATTGTATCTAAGTCTGGATTTTCTGTCAACTTATTTTTGATAAGACGATAAATATCAATAGTTTGAAATTCACGAATAGGATTTCCATTTAAAGTTAATTGCTTCATTGTCTTTGCATTATAAAAATATGTTGTTTTGCAATTAGTAACTATAAAATATGGCAATCCCAATTTAGGTGCCTTAACTTTTCCTTGTTCGATTGCATCATTCCATTCTCTATCACCAACTACACAATTATCTTTTGCTTCAGCATATGCAACTAAATTGCTTATATATTGTGTATCATTAGATCCATCATATTCAAATTCAGAAATTAAAATATCTGGTCTTTTAGAACCTGTGTATTCACAAAATGTGGTATCATTTACAATTTGTCTAAGTGGTATACTTAATTGTGCAACTAATACTTCATTTATTAATCTATTAACCGATAATGCTTCTTTTTTACCTATTTTTTTATTCATCTATTATTCCTCCTATAAATTTTTTATATTCTTTTAGGTTTCTGATAATACCTATTGAATTAGTGTTTTCTTTTAAATACACCAGAATATCTGCAGGCATTTCATTTCTGCTTTTAGCAGCCAATTCTAATAACTTTTTTTTATCTTTTTTATTTGGATTTAATATTTTTAATATTTTTAGTTGTGTTTCAGGCGGTGGTGGATTTGTCTTTCCGCTAACAATGTCATAAAAATATGGTTTTTTAATTCCTAATTGATTATAAAAATCTTGTTGTGTAATTTTTTTCTCCTTTATAATTCTTGTTAAAACAGCTCCATATTCACTCTTATTACTACTTTTCAAAGAAATGCTCCTTTCGTTAGTATGTATGTATACATACTAACATACTTTAAGGATAAAATAAATAAATATTACAAACAATTCAAAAATATAATATTTTTGAAATGTTATTGTAATATTTATTATAATAAAAAAGCAAACTATTCCTGTATTATTTACATTCATATTTTGCTTTTCCTTTGTAATTATTTATTCATATCTATATTTTTCACTATCTTCAGCAACCATTAAAGAATCTTGTTCTCCAAAAAATAATATATCCATTATATTATTTTCCATATCATCAATGTTATAAATATTATCCATAACATTAAATGTTTCTTCCAAGTTTCGTCTAGCACTATTCCAAGCTGTGCCATCTGTAAACCATACAAAAGTGACTCCATCGATTAAATCTGCTTCTTGTGACAACATTTTATAGCTTCTAGCAGTTTCATTAAGTTTTGAGCCTCCACCATTTCCTCCATAAAAGTTTGTTTCTATTAGATATATCATATCATTTGTTTTAACTACAAAATCAAATCTTTTAGTTGAAGTTCCATTAGCTGATATAGCTGATAAATCTATATTCCATTTTTTCTCTATATCAGTTAAATACATCTCTTTATAATACTCTTTTACTCCTGATCTTTTTATATAGCTTTCAACCAAATCTTCCATTTGATGTCCTCCACGATTTTTCCTTCCATTTGAATCCAAACCAGTTTCTATACCTAAGCAATAATCGACTAAATTATTTATAATATGATTTTGTAATAATTCAAATAAGCCAGTTTTTTTCATGAATACTTTATATTGTTCTATATCGTAGTTTAACTTATTAAAATTATACATATATTTGCCATCTTCATCTTGTGCATATATTTCTGATTGTCTAACCGCCAACAATGTAGGAATACATTTTAATACCTCTGGATATTTTTTAATAAGCTCTTCAAAATCATTCTCAATATTTTTAGAACCAATTAGTGAATTCAATATATTTAATTCAACTTTTATTCTATCTACATTTCTATATACCTTTTCAAAATCAATATAATACTTATATCCTGAAATACTATATTTAAATTTACTTAACCATTCTTTAAAATCTCTTTTCATATAAATCCCCTATTCAAATTCTATATATATTTTTTCATTCTTTTCATCTATCTTCCAGTAAGTCTTTTTCTTACTATCACCACTGTAATCTATATATGCTTTCTTTTTGTATATTTCGGTAACTCCACCAAAATATCTTCTTTCTGCATTTATATTTAACTTTTTTTCTTCGTTATCTATAATTGCAGTATAGTTTTTTCTATCTGCTATTTTTTCGAATATTTCATTTGGAATCGGTAAAATACGTGCTCTTATATCATTTCTACTAATAAGTCTTATTATAGCTTCCATTTTAAATTTATCTTTTGATTTTATAAAATCATTATTAGTATTTATTATTTGTTTAACTTTTTCAACAGAAACAACTGGATTCCATTCAAAAATATAATCTTTTTCTGGATGTCCCATATAGAATTTTAAGATTGATTCGCCATTAATTAAAATTATTTTTCTAGAACTATCATTCTCAGATTCTTCTATTCCACTTTTTGAAAAGTCACTAGTTGTTATAAAGATCCTTTTCTCATAAGACGCTGTTCCTTTAAATTCACGTATTTCTTTTACTGGTACTGTGTTTTTATATCTCTTTGCTTGAATAATATATTTTTCAGGATCTATATCTAAATCACCTATAGAATTTTTGTATGCAAGTAAATCTATTCCATTATCTCCACTTCTTTTTGTTACTTTTATATCTGTAAATCCTAAATCTTCTAAAAATTTCTTTAAAAAGTATTCAAAATCATATCCTGTTTCAAAGCAATTATAAAAATCATTAATCATTTTTCTTGTTATTTCTAACTTCATGTATATGTTCAAACCTCCTTATTGATAAGTCTAAATATTCCTGCGAATTATCTATTCCTATAAATTTTCTATTTAATTTATAGGCTGCTATACCTGTTGTGCCACTTCCACAAAAAGGGTCTAATATTAAATCATTTTCTGTCGAGGATGCTAATATAATTCTCTCTAGTATCTCTAATGGTTTTTGTGTTGGATGTTTTCCTTGTTTCTTTTCAGATGGTTTTGTTAGAGAAGTTGTCCAAACATCTTTCATTTGTTTGTTATTATTCAAGCTTTTCATTAGTTCATAATTAAATTTATATTTTATTTTTGGCAAATCTTTTCTTGCCCATAATATTGTTTCTGTAGAATGTGTAAATGTTTTACAAGCTAGATTAGGTGGAGGATTAGTTTTTTGCCATGTTATATTATTTATTATTTTAAATTCCTCCTCTTCTAATGCCATACCTATTGAATATATATTGTGTAATGTTCCACTTATCCAAATAGTCCCATCATCTTTTAAAACTCTATAACATTCATTAATCCATTTTCTATTAAAAGAATGCTTTGATTCAACATCTGATGGCTTGTCCCATTCACCTTTATTTACACATACCATTTTTCCACTACTACATGTTATCCCATTGTTTGAAAGAAAATATGGTGGATCTGCAAATATCATATCGAATGATTTTTCTTGAAAATTTTTCAAAGCTTTAAATGTATCTTCTTTTATTAATTTAAAGTTTTTATCCTCAAAATAAAATTCACCATTATACATTATCAATTCTCCTCATAGTTTGTTATCAATAATTCAGAAATTGCTCCTCTTCCTTTGCAATTTGCATTTATCATTCTTTTGGCTGAAATCTCATTTATATTAAATCCTTTATAAATTTCTTCAAAGAAATTATCCTCTTTATTTGTATTTTTAGGATTTGAATTAGATAACATCAGTTTAGCATTCTTTTCATCTAATTCTTTAAAATAATTTGCTAATTCTTTTTGATTTTCATCATTAAAATCTTCTTTTGTATACGATGTAAATCCTGATGTTATTGATAATGGTCTATATGGCGGGTCAAAATACACAAATGTATTACTATCTACATAGTTTTCACTTTTTTTATAATCTCCATATTGGAATTCTACATTTCTAATCAAAAATGATAAATTCCTTAAATTTTTAGAATCACATATTGTTGGATTTTTATATTTACCACAAGGTACATTAAATTCTCCATTTTTATTAACTCTATATAATCCATTAAAACATGTTCTATTTAAGAATATAAATTCTACTGCTCTTTTAATGCTTAATTCTTTTTCACCGATTCTATATGAATTATATTCTTTTCTTACATCATAAAAATACTTTTGTCTTTCTTCATCTGTAAGAACTAAAAATTCTTCTTCCTTTATTTCTAATTTTTTTATAAGTTCTTCAACATTTGTTTTTATTATATTATAACAATTTATTAGATCTATATTTATATCAAAAGCATAAGCTTCTTTGACATCATATTTTTGTAATATATTTATTAAAACAGCCCCTCCCCCAACGAAAGGCTCAACATATTTAGTTACTATTCCATCTTTTAATTGGTAAGGATAAAAGTTCGTTAATTGTGGTATTAAACTTCCTTTTCCTCCTGCCCATTTTACAAATGGTTTTACTACTTCCATACTTACCTCCAATTATTCGATTATAATATATCACAAATACTATTTTTTCTCAATAAATCTACAGAAATCTCTCTAATTTTATTTTTCTTCCGGCAACAAATATTTTCTCTTTATATTCAATATAAGATTTTGTAATTCATTTTCCATTTTTCTTAAAAATTTTTCATCTTCGATATACCCCTGATAATGTGCTCTTCTTGCAATTTGATTTAATACATTTCCAACTTTTCTTATTGAATTTAGATCTTCGTAAAATTCATCTGATGGTTTTTCTTTGGGTTTAAATCCTTCTACTAAACTTCTTACTAAGGCTGATTTGTTATATCCAACTTTTTCTGCTTTTAAAGTTAACATTCTCCATTCATCATCATTAAGATATACACTTAATTTTATTTCTCTTTTTCTCATTATTTCCTCCTTTTTTGGGTTTGGGATATCCCATGTTCGAATTTGTGTGAGTGCACAAATTCAGTGCTTGCCAGACAATAAATATGCTCTCTTTTTATAATTTAATATAGCTTTTTTTATAGGAAAGTGCCTGAATTTTTATTAAATTCAAGCACTTTTTTCATTAAATATTATAAGTGTTTATACATTTTCCAAGTACCATTTCTCTTGCTGAATACGCTATCATATTCATTGCTCCAACCCACTTCATTTGATCTTTTTCCTTTAATTTTTCATCAATGTTTTGATATTTTTTCATCTCATTTATCAACATATTTTCCATATCTGTAGCTCTAGCATCTACTTCTAATAAATAATCTGTCAGTGTATCTTCCATTAACATTTTTGTATAAACTGGTTTCATTTCTTCCTTTAAAAATTTTAATCTTAGCCTTCCATATCTTCCAATTTTAGGTCTAACTTTTCCATTGTCCAATATTAAATTTGGTATTAAATAGTCTCCATATCTTGAATATGTTATTGGCTCTTTTTTAGTTTTCTCACTCATACAAATTCCTCCTTCTATTAATTTTTTCTTTACTTTTTTAAGATTTTGAATTAAAATATTATTATAAAATTTGATTAAAGTTAGTATTTAGTTTAACGGCTTATACTAGCTTTTTTATTACTTAACTTATAATTTTTTTCTTTCAGTTAGTAATAAATCTTATCTACTTTTTTCTTTTCTTATCTATAGTGTTACTCTAACATTTCTGTAACGTTAGCTTTCATTTTACTTTTTTCACGAAATTTTCTTTGTCGTTCTCTATTATTTTTTCGTATTTCTTCTAATTTATCTGCACTTTGATACTTTCCCCAATTTCTTATTTCATAGCAGTTATTTTCAAAAATTATCATCCTCAAATCTATAAACTTATTTAATATTTCTCCAACTTTTTTAGCGGATTTTCCTAAAATTTTCGATAATTGTTGCACATTTAATGGACTATTCTCCCCTATAATTAATTTTCCATTTGAATTGCATTGTCCTGCAATAGTTAACAATTGTATCCATATTCTGAAGTACGTATCCCCATCACGTTCATTCAGTAATAATGCAACTTTTCTGTTTGAAAAAATATTTGTACTAAGTTTAATCCATGATACCTCTGCCATACCTCCTTTCACCTTTCTTTCAGTTAATTAGCCATTGAATCTTTTTCTTTTTTAGTTAAATATTCATCTAATGCTTGTACTCTAAACAAAAACTTGCCTCCAATTTTTGAACAAGGTATTTGTTTTCTTCTTACTAACTGATTAGCAAGCCAATAACTAATTCCTAAATATTCTGCTGCTTCTTTCATGGTTAATGTTGTTCTTTCTACTGTTTTTAAGTCCAATATTGAATCCTCCTTTCTTTATTCAATGGTACCTATTGACTTTTGTTAACAATTGAATTATACTAATTTCAGTTAACAAGTACAAGATTTTTTATGAAAGTTTTTGAGAATTGATAACAACTAAAATCGCTACCGTAACCTAGTTTTACTGTTAACATGGAGGAATTACAATGCGAAATCCAAATGAATACTCAATAGAATTAAATTTATATAACAAAAATAATCCAGTTGAAATAACTAGATTTTTTTCTGTTGTATTCGATACAAGAAAAGTTAATCTATCTGCTCAGAATAAAAAAAAGCTTGTAGATGAATTATACAAAGAAACTAAAGTTAAAAAGAAAGATGATTCTTTTAACGAAATATTTCTTTCATTAATTGATAAAAATGTCCCACCTATTCCTGAGAATCTACTATTTATACGCAATATAAAAAAAGTAGACTTAGACTTAATATTAAATTATGAATATAGAAAAATGGCATTGGGTGATAATTTAATAGAATTTTTAAACTTGGAATTTAATAATTTTAATGATTTCTTTAAATTCTTCTGTACATTTTTCTTTATATATTTAGATAGAGTACCTGAAGAACAACTGAATAAAATTTTTAAAGAATTTGACAAGAATGTTATCAATATAGGTTCTAACAAGCCTATTCATATTGCTAATAAAGAGTTATTAAAACAATGTGCAGAATCTTTTTATGAAAGTGAAAAAGATTCTTTAATAAAAATACAATTATTATTTAGAAATTTCGTTGATTATATTTTTAATAATAACAGAGAAAAAAGATTAAACAAATTAAGTAATTCCCAAAGATTTTATATTTTTCAAAATATTACTAAAGACTTAAAAGAAATATCTGAAGATTATATTTGCGATTATTCCTTGAACTTTTCTTTTACAGATGAAAACTTTATGAATGAACTTTTCGGTAAAATTAAACAAGGTATTTCTAATCCTTTATCTAATGAGAATTTTTTAATAAATACTATAACAAAAAATGATCCTAATGGTGAAAAAATAGTTGGTAATAAATATGATTTTAAAACTAATAATTTATTTACATATTTTTATATTATTCTTTATCATATAGTATTAAATGATATTGATTATATAAAGAAATGCCAAGTTTGTGGTAAATACTTTTTCTCTGATAAGAATACTACTTTATATTGTAATGGTAACTATTCAGATGGTATTACTTGTAAAGAATATGGAATAAAAACATCTCAAAAAAGAAAAGAAAATGAAGAACCTGTATATGGTAAATACAGACAAATATATGCAAAAAAAGCTATGGCTGTAAAAAGAAATCCAGATATTGAATGCTACAAAACTAACTATGAAAAATGGAAAAAAGAAGCTAAAGAATTTATTAGTGATATTAAATCCGGTAAAAAAAGTTATGATGAGTTTGATAGATGGTTAGTGAAAACTAAATAAGCATAGACTAAAAAAATGTCTATGCTTATTTAGTAAAAATCACTATAATGTTGCTTTTCATATTCAGCATGTTCATGATAAGTATTTGCTAACTCTCTAAGAGTATTAGCAAATCTAAAATAGTCCATTTGGCAGAGTTCTGCCCTCTTTTTCCATTTTTTCTCTTGATTAAGCCATACTGTTCCTTCTTTATCCACATTAACAACACCTAAAGCATTAAATGCTTGGGTTGAATATCCTTTTCTAACTTCTTCATTTTCATCTTTATTTAAAATTTCAGCTACATTTCTGTCAATCCAAAATCCATCTGGATCTTCTTTAGTATAATAAAAGACATGCCCTATTGACATTAATGCAACTTCTAATCTATCATTTTCTTTTGCAATCTTTATCGCATTATTAAACCATTTATTCAACTTACTTTTATTCATCTTTCCATCTTTATCATATCCTGGTACTAATCTCCAAATATTTAATAATCTATATGCATTACTAGCTAACTTTTCATTATCATTTTGATTATTCTTCTTATCTTTATGAGCTTTATAAATAAGACATAATACATCATTAAATATTTGTGGTTCTTCGCTTAGTTTTCTTTCTATTGTTATTGGTCTATAATCATCATACTCACTTAAAATAGGTAGATAAGACCATTCTATCCCAAATAATTCATCCTCAGCATAATCATTATCTTGCAAATCCTTAATTAACTTTTTTATATCATATATATCTATATAATTTATATATTCCTGTTTTTTTAAACAATTTTTTAATACTATTATTGATAATTCTCTAGAAAATTGTTTTTTTTCAAATAATGCCATATTAATTAATTCAAGTGCCTTTACTGGTCTATCAGCTTCAATCAATTTTCTGATTACATAATCGTAACTACTATCATCTCTTATAACTCTAATATCTGCATTTTTCCAGTATTCAAGTTCATCTTTTCCAAGCCATTTCGTTACAAATTCCCATGTTTCTTGAGTTTCTTGCAATTGCATTAAAAATCTTACTTTTCCTGCAATTGATAAAATAGATACATCTAATTCATCTATCCAGGTATTTTTTTCATTTATAACTTTTGACTTCACATATCCCTCTGATATTTCACTTTGTTTATTGTTTAATAACTTTATTATCTTTTTTTCACTTTCTTTATCAATTATTATATTTGCTAATGCAAATCCAACTTTAAATGGATCTTTAACTGTATATGAAAATTTTATCACTTCCTCAATCCCATCTGTTAATAATAATTCAACAGCCTTTATTTGATCATTTAATATTCTTTTTTCCATATCTTCATAGGTTTCTTGTTCGCTGTCATAAAGATTCCAATATTCTTTATTAAATATTCTTTTTAAATATATCTTATAAGATATTGGCTTTACTTTTTTAGACATTTCTTCAAGTTTATTAACTGCCTCTGAAGGTAATGCCCAATCTGATTTTGAAAATTTTTTATGTTTTGCTATTATTTTCTCTATCTCATCCCAGATTATATATTTTTCCTCATCTTTCATATTAATTACATCAATAGAAGTAACTTTGTTATATATTTCATCGAATATTTCTTTTGGCACATCCTCCATTATATTAACTAAATCTTTAATTCTATTTATATTATTTTTAGAATAATCGATTGCTAATTTTACATATTCATTATATTCTTTATACAATTCTCCATTTGTTACCTCTACTTCTTCCACTAATCCATTCCATTTTGGTTTACATATTGAAGAACTAGTTCTCTCAACATTTGGCATAAGTTTCATTAGTAGTTTCCATCCAATTTTTGGGTATTCGTTCAATGTCATAATAACAACTGCTTTTCTTAATGTAAAATTTGCTTGAGTTTGTGGATACCATGGAAGAATAATTCTAGTCATTTCTTCGACAATGTTTTTATCATATTTTTCCAATTTGCAATATATTTCAAATACATTCATTAAATTATTAGAATCCCATACTAGTATTTGAAGACTCCAATATAATCCTGAAGTATAATTTGTAATTGTAATTCTCTCTTCTTTTTCTTCAAATAATTTTTTTATATTATCTTTATCTCTTATTAAATTATTTATTTGCCTTAAATATTCTTTTCCATCAATCTCTGCTAATATCATAAGTAAATCATCTAACGTTGCATACAACTTCCAACTTGCATTTTCTAAAATCTCTCTATCTATACTCCAAAAAGATTTTTTTAATTCTTGTTCACAATTAGAAAACTTATATAATATGGACTTCATATATGAAAATGTTTCTAATGATGATTTTTTTATTGCTTTTGAATATAACATCTTCTTACCAAGTATTGAACTCATCATTCTTTTATCTGGTTCTAAGTCAAATCTTGGATCTTCTTCTTTTAGCATTTCTATTGTTACTTTTCTAAAATTTTCAATATCATTGTCAAAATAATCATCACAATATCTTTCTATTAATTCTTCTTTCTTTTCTATTTTCCAACAATTATTCTTATAAGAAACATATTCAGATTTTTGTGATAATAGTCTTTTCATTGTTTTTATCCAAACATTATAATCTTTACCTATTACTCTACTAATAATTTCCCTTTCATTTTCATTTTTATCATTCCAAGTTCCAAATAAAGCACAATTTTTTAGAACCTCTTTAAATTCGTCATCTACTTGTGTTGTACTATATGAAAAGACCTTTTTATTTTCAATATTTTTTATTTGTTGATCTTGTTCATAAATTCTTCTCCTGTCATATTCATTGAGTAAATACTTAACACTTCCTTTTCTAATATAAGCTGTCGATGCATATACTTTTTTCTTAATATCATTTTTTTCTTCTTCTTTTGTTACTGTTTCATCGGGATAATCCTTTATTATAGAATATACCCTCTCCATATTGTCCTTACTTATTAAGATATATCCAAAATATTTTTCTTCAAATTTATATATACCTGTTTCAACATGTGGTCTTGGTTGAATCATTTCACATAAATCTTGATAATATTTATCATCATCCATACGTTTTTTTTCTATTCCTTTTTTATATTTTTCTTTATCCACCACACCAATTACTATAAATTTATCTTTTCCATAGCTATCAGTACAATTCAAAAAAGAACATACATCTTTTATAAATTCTGCTTTATGATCATTATCATAAGGAAATAATTTATAATCCAACCATGAACTCTCAGATGGTAAATTTGTTAATATATTCAATAATTCTTTTTCTTGTTCTTCGTTCATTACATCCTCCTATTACTTTGTCGCATTATATCATTTTTTCTGCTAATATTCCAGTATTACCAACAAATTCAACATTTTTTCTTTTCGACATTTTTCTGCATTTTATTTACATATAATTCCAAAGCCAATATATTTAATAGCTAACTCTTGTATTTTGTTAACTGCTGTGATATCATATTGTCAGTTAACAATTGCATTCTCCCTACCAATTAACTAACTCGAAAGGAGGTGAAACAGAGTAATGGCCGGGAGTATTGAAAAAAGAGGCAAAAATAGTTACAGGTTAATAGTTTGTCATGGTTTTAATTTAGATGGAAAACCTATACGTCATACTAAAACAGTTCACGGAACTAAAGCACAAGCTAAAATTGAACTTGCAAAGTTTGTTGCTGAAGTAGAACAAGGAACAGTTATTGAGGGTAAGTCTATAACATTTAAAGAATTTACCGAGATCTGGAAAAGAGATTACGGTTCTAAAGAATTAGCGCCTTCAACCTACAGAAGATACTTAGGAATGTTGGAATCAAGAATATTACCTTATCTTGGACATTTTAAACTAGATAAAATCAAGCCTACTGATATAATGAAATTCTATGATATGTTAGATAAAGATACTCAAATAAGGCGTGTTAAATGTAACAATGGTTATAGAACATTAAAACCTTTATCTCAGAAAACTATATTAGAGCACCATAGATTAATTCGTGCAATGCTTCATAGAGCTGTATATTGGCAATTATTATTCTCTAATCCTTGTGAAAGAGTTCAACCACCTAAAAGTAAAAAGCCAAAAAGAAGATATTATGATGATGAACAATGTAAAGTTCTCCTTTCAAATCTTAATGAACTATCTGTAGATGACATTAAATATAAAACAGCAATAACTTTAACATTGTTTACTGGTGTAAGACTTGGTGAACTTATGGGATTAGAATGGTCTGATATTGATTTTACAAATGGAATCGTTAGTATTAATAAGTCAAGCCAATACTTAGCAGACAAAGGAGTATTTACTAAAACACCTAAAACCGAAAGCTCTATAAGAGATGTTGCAATTCCTGATTTCGTTGTTTCTTTGCTTGAAGAATATAGATTATGGTATGAAATGCAAAAATCAATTTACGGCGAATTATGGACGAATTCAGATAGATTATTTGTTCAGTCAGATGGTAAACCTATGCACCCATCTACTATTAGTAAATGGTTTGTCAAGTTTGTTAAAGAAATTGGACTACCTGTAATTAATTTTCACGGTTTAAGGCATACAAATGCTACTTTGCTTATATCGCAAAATATAGATGTAGCAGTTGTCGCTGCAAGACTAGGTCATGCACAAATTACTACAACATTTAATTTTTATGTGCATCCTATCATTTCCCACAATAAAAGTGCAGGAAATGTATTACAAAATTTATTAATACCAAACTAAAAACTACTTTTTTCAATAAATCACAAAATTACTTTGTCGGAAATAGAATCAGTAAAAAGCATTTTATAAATTTCCATGTTTTTTACTGATATACATAGTCTTTTGAGGAATAAAAAAGTTAAAATACTTCCCAATTATCCCCCAACTTGACATAATAGCGCTATTTTTAAGCATTATCGCAACCATTTTCAGAGCATAAAAAAATACCCACAGTCTTTGAAACTGTAAGTATTCATACTTTGGTTGCGGGGGTAAGACTCGAACTTACGACCTTCGGGTTATGAGTAATTCTACTCACTCCACATACCTCTTCTCTCCCCACCAACTCGGAAAAACCTCCTTCAACTTCACCGTTCTCCTACTCTCGAAATCCGTCAAAATCTCCATCTCCCCATTAGCTCTATCCAACTGCATCAAAAATTCCCTACAAGCTCCACAAGGCATACCACCATTCTTTGGTGGATTCTCTCTGCATGCAATCAATCTCCTAATCCTCGTTTTTCCAGTACTCATATACATATTCAAAGCTGCAACTCTTTCCGCGCACAAATTCATAACCCCACTTGCGCTTTCAATACAAAATCCAGTAAAAATTTTTCCATCCTCACTCTCCACTGCAGAAACAACATGATGTGCCACAATAAACGGAGAAACCTGCTCTCTATGATATTCAACCTTAGCTTTATTATACATTTTCTCCCAAATATCCAATATCATCACTCCCAACTCATTTAATATTCTTCCAAATTAATCTACACCAACTCCAAATTGCTCCTCTAAATAACAACCCCCTTAGTATGATCAACCTCATGCTGAATAATCTCAGCCACAAATCCGCTATACTTTCCATGTTTCCTCTCAAAATTCACATCCAAATAATCCACTTCAATCTCGTTATATCTCACACATTTTCTCTCACCAATCAAAGACAAACAACCTTCCTCAGTTTCATATTTTCCGCTTCTCCCCGTAATAACCGGATTAATCATCACAAAATCGAACAAACCACCAGACACACAAATAATCGCCTTATTATATCCAATCATATTAGCAGCCAATCCAACACATCTATCTTTATTTGCCTTCAATGTATCTAACAAATCTCTAGCAATAAACTTATCATCCTTTGTTGCCATTTCAGTCTTCTGTGACAAAAACATTACATCTTTTACTATATCCTTTACCAAAAAAATCCCCCATCTCTTATTAAAAATATCCATTACTCCAAACTTTCTACAAAAAATGCAGTACCATTAAACTTTCTAACTACCTCTAATAACAACTTCTCCATCACACTCAACAACAGCATTATCAGTAATAATTTCACCAACAGAATCCACAATAGTTCTACCTTTCTTTGGATTCTTAATTGAAACAACATGACCTTTTATATCTGCTTCAACCTCAGAATATTCAAAAGATAAATCTGTATCTTCCATTTGACAATTTATCAATTTTAAATTTTTGCAATAACATAATGGTTGAGTACCAATTATTTACTTCTGTATCTTTTAAATTATATAAAGCTCTTTCTTCATCAAAGGTTTTGTTTTCTATTTTATTTGCTTTTTTACCTCCTCATATGTATTAAAATTCTTTCATTTATTTTTATAATTCGGCCTCAATTTTATTATTAAAAATAATTAACTTAAGTATACCAATTCACACTCATTCTCCGCAAGTAAATTGAAAAAATTCTTCTATATATGATATGTCTTCAAATATATTTTTCAAATTTTTCTAATTGCTCCTATATTATTTTTTCCTAAAATTTCATTACTTATCCGTAGGTATTACATTAACCCAAATAGCAGTTGTAAAAAAAATAAAGTGTAAAAAAATACACTTTATTCTTACAATTTTATCTGTTATTTTTAGGCATCATTCCCAATATTTTTCCTGCAAAATCTCCAAAATTTTGTGATTGAATAATAACTCTTCCAGGACCAACCAACTTTGTTAAAAACAATCCTTCTCCACCTAAAAATATATTTCCTAATCCCTTTACAGTTTCAATCTCATATGAAACTGTGCTTTCGAAACCAACAACATTTCCAGTATCCACCTTTAACACTTCACCTGGTGCCAAAATTCTTTCTACTGGATCGCCATCTACTTCCAAAAACAACATTCCATTTCCTTTTGCTTTTTGTAAAACGAATCCTTCTCCACCAAATAAACCTGCAGAAAATTTCTTTGTAAATGCAATACTCATATCTACACCTGGCTCAGCACATAAAAATGAACTTTTTTGTACTGTAAACCCATTATTTTCTCCTACATTAATTGATACGATATCACCTGGTACAGTAGTTGCAAAAGCCACTTTTGCTCCATCAACATTTGCAGTATATGTATTCATAAAAATAGATTCTCCAGTAAACATTCTGCCAAGACTTTTCATTACTCCCCCTCTAGCATTTGTTTTCATATTAATTCCATCTGTTTGCCAAGTCATTCCACCTCTTTGTGAATAAATAGATTCTCCTCTGTTTAAAGTAAATTCCACAGCTGGCACAGTTTTTCCAATAATTTCATATCTCATAACTTCATCTCCTTTTTATAATTTATTATATGCATTTATCTCTTAAGCAGAATAATACACTTTTAATATTACATCAAAAAAAAATTTAAGACAAGATTTCATAAAAAATCTTGTCTATTTTACTCCATTTCAAACTCCCACAAACTCAAATGTCCTTTTGCCTCAATAGGTTCATCGAAAACCTCAATATCCTCCATTTGCCAGCCATAGTTCTCCTTAAAAGTACTATCTGTATATATATCCTTATTTTCCTTCAAAAGCTCAGATTTAAACTCTGGAGACATTTTCACGCAATCAACCAACTTAGCTTTTCCTAATATTTTACCTTTCGGCATATCTTTGGGGATATATTTTTGTAATCTTTTCATCGCCTCTTTATCAATTCCTTGTCCAGCATGAATAAGGAGCTCTCCTCTATAATTTGTTTTCCAACCTCTAAATTCAAATCTTTTATAACCAAGCATTATCAAACTAGCCCATGGTTGCTTTATTGTTAATACCTTCATATTTCCACTCCTTTGCTTTAGAATAGTATTCCCTCAAATTTAACTATACAATCCTGCTAAACATCTCTTTTCTTATCATTTGTTATATCACCATTTCCACTCACAGGAACTTCATCTCCTAAATAAGTAGGCTTCGGCTTAAATATACATTTAACAAAATCCTTATCTCTTGCCAATATTTCTCTTATTTCTCTATATGTTGCCCCAACATATTGTCTTGGATCAGAGCATACTCCATATGCATCTAATCCTAGCTTTTTCGCATCATACAAAGCTCTATACATATGATAATTTTGTGTTACAATTACTACCTTTTTAGCCTTAAAAATCTCTTTTGCTCTATACATAGTTTCATAAGTAGAAAATCCAGCATGATCCATAAAAATATCTTCTGATGGTATCCCTTTTTCAATAGCATAATTCTTCATAAGATTTACCTCATCATAATCTTCTCTTCCATGATCACCACTCATTATAATTTTACTAGACACATTATTCTTGTATAGATTAATACCTTCTAATAATCTATCCTCTAACATTGGACTTGGTTTATCTCCCCATACTCCCGCACCTAATATAATTATGCAATCTACATCAGATAAATCTTTATACTCTTGATTTTTTATAATTCTATTTTTAGTAGACTGTTTAACATAAAAATTTATTCCAAAAATAAATATGATAATTATAGCTATTCCAATTAACAAACACTTTAATGCCATTTTCATAGTTTGTCTCCCCTTAATTATTAATTATTTTTCGCGATTACATGAAATATATGCCAATGTTTTAGTTCACCTAATCCTGTTTTCTTGTCAACTTCAACTTCTTTAAAATTTAAAATATCAAAATTCTTAAACAATTCACATACTTGATTTTTTGAAAAGAATGTCATTTGTGGTCTAGTTTTATTCCAAGTATCATTAACTCCGAAAAAATTTCCAACAAAGTATCCATCTTTTTCCAAGTTCATTTTAATTTCGTTCCATAAATCTTCAAATTTTTCTTTATTGCAAAATGATAAAGAGTAATTTGCTACAATTAATTTTGATTTTTTCAACTTTATTTTTTCAAAGCTTTGTTGTTCAAACTTAAAATGTTGTAGTTCATTTGTTGTCAATCTTTTTGTTATTCTTGATTCAACATTTTCTCTATCAATTGCCAGAACATTCCACCCATTTTTTATCAAATATACTGTATCATTTCCAGCTCCACATCCTAAATCAATTGCATTTGTTGGGTTGCATTTTATTTTTTCAATAAAATATTTAACAAATGTTCTAGGTACATCCGCTTCGGTTACATCATAATATTTTTCTATACTTTTCATATTGCTCTCCCTAAGAAATTTATTTAATATCACTCATTATAAAAAAAATTTTTCACCTACTCACTTTTCTTCAACCAATCCATTAAAACTTCAAATTCTTCATAATGATTTCTAAAAAATTTTCCTTCATCATTCATTTTCTTTATTTCATCAATTGAAAACCATCCAACTTTTTCAACTTCTTCCTCTTGTAATTTTAGTTTTTCAATATTATCAACATCCATTTTTATATAATAATCATCCCAAAAAACTCTTTCTTTTTCAGACCTTCCACCATAGTATTTTACTAATTTTTCTGGATTTAAATCCACTCCAATCTCTTCTTTTACTTCTGTTAATATTCCCTGAATACTATCTTCTCCAGATTTTGGATGTCCACCTGTAGTTGCCCATAATCCATTTTTTCTTGCACTTCTTTTTTGTAATAAAAACTCTCCTTTAGAGTTTTGTATGTAAATAAGCACTACTATTATATATGAGCCTTCAGGTACTGACTCACCTTTATATATTGTTTTTCCTGTTAAATTTCTTTTTTTATCATATAAATCTCGTTTTTCCATAGTTTTATCCTCTCTTTTATAATTTATAAATCTACCTCAAATAACACATTTGATTCCTCATTTTCTCCAATTTCTTCCACAAAAACTTTGGTAACTATGGTTTTAAACTCATCATTCATTTCAAATTCGATCTGATCATTTTCCGTAATTCCAAGGGTTATATGAGGTATATATTCAAAACTCATTTTTTGATTTAATACTTTTTCATATATTTCATTATGCAGTATCTTTATTTCTTTCACGCCTGACACGACATTTAAAAATATATAGTTAGTCTTAATATTTTCATCTTTATGTAATGACACACCTGACATCACAATTTCAAATGGTTTCACGGATTTTAAAGCCTGCATTAATCTGTCTTTTAGCTCTTCATTAAACATAGAGCTTTCAAACGGAAATGCTAAAGTTATATGTGGTGGCAATATTTTATACAATTCATCATACTGTTTTCTAATATTTTCAATTTTTTCTATATTCGTAAATTGAGGAAATATTAAAATATCCCTTTTCCCTTTGTTTATATACTTCATATTTTCCCTCCTTTCTTTGATGATTGTATTATATCAAATCATATTAATTTTTACAATTTTAAAGAGTAAAAGATTATAAGACATTTTCACATACAAATCATAATATTGTACATAGTTAAAAATACAAAAGAACTATGTTATTAAACATAGTTCTTCTGTATTTTTAATTTTCTCCTTCTATTAAATACAAATTATTATTATCCATTAAAATTTCTATTGGTTCATTATAAATAATACTTACTTTATTTAAATATTCAATGAATGGATTTACTCCTTTTATTGAATTTTCAACTATTTTTTGAATATTTTTATCATTTCTTTTTTCATTTAATTTTTTTATTTTATTTCCCGAATTAATAAAAAACTCATCAACTTGACCTTTAGAAATAAAGGGTATTTTAGATATTAATTCTCCAGTTTCTTTACTAGCATTTGCTAAACCTTTAGTAATTATAGTTTGTATAGATTTTCCTGTACTGCTTTCAATTTCATTATAACATTTAGTATATAATTCTCTATAATTAAACTCATATTCACTAATTTTTTCTTTTATTTCATTGATATAATTCTTATTAAAGTTTTCTAATAACATCACTTCAAGAAATGATGAAAATGAATATAAATATAACGCTAATTGATATTCCGTTAAATTTTCGCCTAACTTTTTAATTTTTGATTTAATTTCTTGATCACTATGCATTAATTCCTTTTTTGATAGCATAGTTTGAATTAAATCTCTATATAATAAAATGCTTTGTTCTGAGTTTCTTTTAATGTCTTGTACTAATATATGTTTGTTATTTTTATATTTCTCATTATCACAATTAAACTTATAATTATTTAATACATCTATTAGTGTATTTAAATTTCCTCTTATCTTTGCTTTTTCCTTTGCCTTAACAAAGTCTAACATTTCTTGCTGTATACTTTTAATCTCATCCAATTTATTTTCAATTGTCATTAATGCCACAGACATAAATATCATTGTCGGATCACATTGCAAAGGTTCCATTATAGCTTGACCTCCTCCAACACCACCGTCAGCTGCTTTCAAAGATCCTATATATCCACCTTTAGATTCAAACATTTCCATCCCCTTAGTATTTACTCTATAAATACCGCTCTTTCCGGTTTTTTTACCTAATTTTTGCATTGCAGATATCACTGGTTCTGAAGCAACTCCTAATGCTGCCAAATTTTTTATTGAATATTTTTCATATTTTACTTTTTTTAGAGACATTTCAGTTATTGTTGGTAAAAATTGAACTTCCATTATTTCATTTGACATATTTTTTCTTGATTCTTTTTCATCCATTCTAATTATTTCCTTTCTAATTTATATATTCATATAATTTCTTTCTGTCTTGCAATTCCTCATAATCTGCATTTTCAAAATTTATTGATATTATTTGTTAATCTTTGAAATTTTTAATATAGATAAATAATTTTCTCTACTTATCCTTTCCATAAAGCTCTTCCTAACTATAAAATAATTATACTCTCTTTTATTATTGCAATCAAGTTTTTTCAAAATCATGAAAAAGCTTTTATTTTTTATAAAGTATTTTCAAATATTTTTATTTAAATTTTCTAAAAATAGTAAAAATATAAAAAGCACGAAATTTTTACTCCACTCACAAATTCTTAACCTCAAAAAAACAAAAAAGACTTCGCAATTTCTGCTAAGTCTTTCTTGTTTGATAACCGCTTGTCCGCGGTCATCAGGAGGTTAATTAGCTTCTACTTGTCCGTAGTTGCTTAATTCACCAATGGATTTACGCAGGATCGATTTCTGCCAGTCTGCCAATGTCCTGGCCATCACTGGTGCAGACAATGTATTCTCCGTAGGACTTTTCGGTCTTGGTAAGAATATTTGCGTCTGGCGATCCGTCCTCCTTTGTCCCGTACAGAACCCAGTATGCTTCTCCCGGATATCCGGTGGAAACACCCCAGTCAGTCTGAATGGACCAACTACCGTCTGCGTTCTTGCGGGTGCGTGCTCCCTGCAGGAAGTCAGGAACAGTTTCCGAAACGGCCTGAGCCTTCATGATAGTTGCCTTCTTGTAGAAGACCCCATCCTTTTCGATCAGGTTCGTATCGGCATTGCCGATTACCCAGCAGTTCCAGCCACTCGAAGTCTTTTCAGACTTTTCATAGCCGATAACTGCACCGAACGGTGCTACCTCGCGTCCTTCGACGCAATCGAGCTCGATGCCCTCAGTTGTTACACTGATTGCCGACTTCAGAAACTCCGGGATATCGTTGTAAGAGCGAACTCTCACAGCATCCTTCCGCTGTCCTGCTTCCTTGTGAATAAAGATTGTGCTAGCCATAATTTTGGCCCTCCTAAATAATTATTTGCGTATTTCTTATACTATTGTCTTTTTGATATATAAAATTTACCCTGATTGGGATTATCGAAGACTCAATAAGAAATAACACATCTAGCTTTTCGCTAGTGTATTTTTTATTATACCACTTTATGTTCACTTTGTCAAATTATTTTTTTGCATTATACAAAGCTTCACTCATTATATGGTTTTCAAATCTATAATGTTTATTACACAAACCTGTTAATCTAGGTCTATGTGTCACAATTACATAGGTTTTATCGCTTAAATACTTTTCAATCATATTTGTAATTTTTTCTTCTGAAACACTATCCAAATTAGATGTTGGTTCATCAAAAAAATACAAATCCTTGTCAATTAAAATACCTCTTATTAAATTTAACCTTTGCTTTTGGCCAGCAGAAAGTTTAACGCCTTTTTCTCCTACTACTGTTTCTAATCCATTTTCTAAATTTAAAAACCATTCTGTTAAACCTGCATCTTCAAACAATTCTAATATTTTACTTTCTTTTATATCTTTACCTAAACATAAATTTTCTCTTATAGTCGTATCAAATAAATCAACCTCTTGTGAAACAAATACTAAATCTAAACGAGTATTTTTTACCTCTTTTCCATCAATTAATAACACTCCTTCTGTCAAATCATATAATCCAGATAAAATGTTCATTGCTGTTGTTTTTCCTTGTCCAGATTCTCCTGTTATACTTATTTTTTCACCCTTTTTTATTTTAAAATTAGGAATTGTTATTGGTACAGAATTTTTATTATATTTAAATCTACATTTTTTTAGCTCTATTTCATTAAAATCTTTTACTACATTTAATTCATTTAATTTGCCAATTTTTTCATCAAGTTGCTTTTTAGCAGTATTAAAACTTACTAACGAATCTATCATATAAACAATTGAATTTATATCTCCATACAAATTACCTAGTAAACTAAAGTAAAATAATAAATATGGAAGTGCATCTCCACCATTTCTTGTCATAATTAAAGAGCTTACTAAAACAACAATATAAACAGAACTCATTAATAAATGAAATACTAAATTTGTGTCAGCTTTTTTCCTTTCGCTTTTTTTACCAATAGAAATATATTCATCATTCTTTTTTGATAAACTATCTATGCAATATTTTCTAATATTTAATTTTTTTACAGTTATGATATTTTGTACAAAATCTATAAAAGTAGACATTGCTTCAGACTTTTTAGCTCTTGTTTCCTTTTCATATTTCTGTCTATTTTTTATCATTTTATATTTGCAAATAATTGCTATTAAAATTAAAACCAATGATATGATGCCTGTCCAAACAGATTGTCTACATGCCATTATTAAAAATGTTATAATTCCTATTATAAAACTAATTATAGAATTTATTATAAACCACATAATATCCAGAAATCCATTTGAAACATCAAATATTAAATTTTGCATATATCCAGTATGTACATCTGACAATTTTTTTGAACTCATTTTTTCTATTTTAGAAAAATAATATTCCAATATGCTTGACCTTGTCTTTATGTCACTAAACATTGTAAAATATGAAATACACCAATTTACTCCCCACATTATTAAATCTGTTGCGGCAATACTTAATAATAAATACAGTATTTTTTTCTCATTTAATGGACTAGTTGCAAATACTGCTAAAAATACAGATTGCCCAGATTGTGCCACTGAAAATATAATTCCTAATATGAATAATAATAAATACATTCTTTTATTTACTATTTTTAATAATTCTCGCATAACTTCCCCCTTTGATATTTCGTTAGTTATATTATAGCTATAAAGTTTTATATTTTCAATGTCAATTTTACTTGCCTAGAATTTTGAAAATGTTTCGTTCCAAACAGCCAATCTACGCTGATTAGATTTTGATGTATTCTAATATATGAAATGTAAGTGAGAAGAAACAAAGTAACCGTAATGTCACTTTGTTCTTTTGAATATAAAAACGATGTAAAAATTTAAATAACTTTTTTACATCGTCCTTATATTTATAGTCTTATTCTATTTTCCTTAAATATTCATCATAATTTCCAACATAAGAAAAAAATCTTTTTTCTTTTACTTCCACAATTCTTTCCGCCAAATTATTTATAAAATATCTGTCATGCGAAACAAATAGTACTGTTCCTGAATATTCCTTTATTGCTTCTTCTAACAATTCTCTTGTTTCAATATCAATATGATTTGTTGGTTCATCCAATATTAAAAAATTAATGTTTTGTTTTAGCAATTTTGCAAGTATCAATCTAACCTTTTCTCCTCCAGATAAACTACTTACCTTCTTGAACACATCATTTCCTCTAAACATATATTTTGCTAAACTTGTTCTTATTTCAGTTTCATTTCGATTATCAAATTGTTCAAAAAAATTTAATATTGTTTGATTATCATCTTCAAAATTTATTTCTTGTGGAATATATCCAATATTTACTGACTGACCTATTTTTATTTCACCAGTATATTCACAATCTTCATTCATAATGATTTTTAATAATGTACTTTTTCCTGTTCCATTTTTTCCTATTAGCGCAATTTTTTCACCATAGTGTATTTGCAAATTTGCATTTTCAAATATATTTTTGCTTTCAAAATTTTTATTCAAATTATTTATTATAACAACATCTTTCCCAGATCTTGAATCAATATTTAATTTAAAATTAAGTAATGTTTTTTGCTCTAAATCAACTTGTGGAAGTTGCTCTATTTTTGCTAATTTTTTTTCTATGCTTTTTGCTCTCTTAAAGAACATTTCATTTTTAGCAAGCTCTCCAAATTTTCTTAAAGTTTTTATAGACTCTTTCATCTTTTTAATCATTTTCTGCTGATTTTTATAATTTTCAAATTCCGCAAGAGTTCTTTTTTCGTCTTCTTTTAGAAAATATGAGTAATTTCCAAAATATATTTTTTCTTTTCCGTTTTCCAATAAAATTGTTTTGGTAGCAATTTTATCTAAAAAATATCTATCATGCGAAACCATTAATATAGTTCCTTTATATTCTTTTAAAAATCTTTCTAACCATTCCAATTTTTCCATATCTAGGTGATTTGTTGGCTCATCTAACAAAAGTATACTTGGCTCTTTTAATAACAATGCACCTAAATTTACTATTGTTTTTTCTCCTCCACTTAAATCATTATAATTTTGATTTAACATTTTTTCATTTATTTGTAATCCAGAGCATATTTTATTAAATTTTTCTTGAATATCATAGCCTCCCATTTGTATATATTTTTGTTGTACATTTCCATATTTTTGTAGTAATTCACTTATTTTTTCGTCATCTTTTTCATAAGACATCTCATTTTCTAATTTTTTTAATTTTGTTTCTAATTCAAAAAAATGTTCAAAACTCCTTTGTAGAAAAGTATATACATTTGGATTTGTTTCTTCATATTCATAAATTTGTCTCAGGATACCTATTGTAGCATTTTTCCTAATATTTATTGTTCCAGCACTTATATTTTCTTGTTTCATTATAATTTTTAAAACTGTGCTTTTTCCTGCTCCATTGCAACCTATTATTGCTGCTCTTTCACCTGTTTTTAGTGTTAAATTCATTCCATTTAACACATTTTTCAATCCGTAATTTTTTATTATATTATTTAATTCTATTTCTATCATAATTATATCTCCTTATATGTGTATTTTTATAGCGAGATATAATGCCATATATCAACTATTACAACGACTATATTTAATATATAGCTTTATCTCGTTGTAATAGTTACACAGCCGAAGCCCCTATATTTTATTTTACTCCTTAGCTCTTTTTCTCTATTCATTTTTTTTGCTCTCCTTTTTAATATTATGGTTATATAATAAGCTCTTTTTTCTAGTTTGTCAATTCAGCTCTTTAATACCCTTGCATAAATATTTCATTGTACATATTCTAACATAGCAGCACCAATTATTCCAGAATCATTTTTATATTTTGCTATTCTTTTTATTTTCAATATATCTAACCCTGCTCTCACATATTTATTTTTCATAAAACATCTCCAAACAGTTCCATTCAAATAATTTTCAAGCATTAATAGCTCTATTCCCTTATCAATTCCTATATATTCCTCTGCAAACCAAGGTGATTTTTTTTCTAAATTGTATCCATCCTTAAACCCATATTTTCCCCATAATTTTGGAAAATTATTGTAATAATATTCCATTGCTTTTATACTTTCATTTGGTGTAAAAATAATTGAACCTATTGCACCACAAGGAGATACAGTACCATCATTCATTTTGTTTAAATTAGCATCACTTGGTTTAGCTCCAAATTCACAATATCCTCTTGGAGATAAACATGAAGTTAATCCCCATGAATTTTCGTTATATGTTTTAAAATTATTCATATTATTTATGCAATATTGTCTATTTGCTTTAGTCGCTTTTATAGAATTTTCAAACCAATCAGTTTGATTTTCATCTTTTAAATTTCTAAAATCTATCCAAGCGTGTGAAAACTGATATGGAAATAATGTCCCACAATATGTATATATTATATCTTTAATATCGCAATAATCAGCTTTTTTCCTTTGGAATGTATAATACATACTTTTGTCTATAGGAAATGTTGGAGAGCTTACTCCCAAAACATATAACATTAATTGCTCTGCATACATATCCCAATGTCCCCAAAATCCAATTTCAGGTTTATACCCCATATAAAAATAATTATTTTTTTCGTTTCTATACCACTGCCAATTTATTTTTTTATACAAAATTTCTGCCTTTTTCTTCACATCTTTTCCAAAATATTCACCAGCAGTCAAAGCTCCACATATGAATATAGCTGTATCTATTATAGATACTTCACAGTCCCATTCTCTTTTACCATTTTCCATATTTACAAAATGATAAAAAAAGCCGTTTATTCCTTCAACATTATTAATAAATGTATCTAAAGTCCCAACTGCTTTATTATATGCACTTTTATATGAAATCCATTTGTGTTTTACTCCTATAACCAATGCTGCTAATCCGTAACCAACAGATGCTATACTTGAAATATTATCTGCCAATATTGTTTTATCTCTAATAAGACCATATCCCTCACTTTTCGTGTTATCATTTACTTCATTAATAAAGAATTTATAACAAGCTTTTAGTTCCTTTCTTACAATTTTTTTACCATAACATTTCAATATCCTCATTTACACCACGATCCCTTTATTTAATTATATTTTCATTTTTTATAATAATCAATGGAAATAACTGGAAACCACTTTTACCTTTTAAGTTATTGATTTTCTTAAATTTTGCTTGTATAATTTTAGAAAAAGCGTGAAAAGGAACTTTATATAATACAAATCTCTAAAAGGCTTAAAATTGAATTCTGGAAATAGATCAAAAATTAATTCAAACAAATTTGACTAATTCCGTTAATTTCAAATATGTCCCAATTTCCCCCAAATGGGAAAAGAGAACCGTCCCCTTTTCCCAGGAAGAAGGTTATATTATTATGAAATTACGAACACCTACATATTTTAATGAATTTCATTGCATTGCAGACAAATGTAAAGATTGTTGTTGCATTGGTTGGGAAATTGATATAGATAAAAAATCTGCTGATTTTTATAAAAATGTATCTGGTGAATTTGGAGAAAAATTGAGAAAAAGTATTGATTTTGGTTCACCTAGCCATTTTGCTTTAAATGATAAAAATCGATGTCCTCTTTTAAATAACAAAAATCTTTGTGAAGTTTATATACAATTAGGTGAAGACAAAATGTGTGATATATGTACAGAACACCCACGATATTATGAGTGGTTTAATAATTTAAAAGAAGGTGGAATTGGATTGTGTTGTGAAGAAGCTGGACGAATAATTTTGTCACAAAAACAACCTTTTACAACAATAGAAAAAGAAATTCCTTTTGAAGATGCAGATACTTATGATATGGAATTATTTAACTATCTTTTAAACTGCAGATCAAAAATAATCTCACATATTGAAAATACTGAAAAAAATTTCAACCTAAAGATTCGCAATATATTATGGTATGCTTATACAATTCAATTAGATATTGATAATGATATGCTAGATGATGAAGAAATTTTTGATATAATAGATTACGAAAAAACAGATATAACACCAATTCTAAATTTTTACACAACACTAGATCCACTTAATCCAGATTGGATACCTTATTTAAAACATAGTATTTTAATATATAATAATTCACAAAACTCTCTACATGATTTTGAAAAACAAAATCCACAACTTAATAATTACTTACAAAATATAGCAATATACTTTATTTGGAGATATTTTTTAAAAGCTACATTTGATAAAGATGTACTTTCAAAAGTAGAATTTATGGCAATAAGTATAGCTCTAATAAAAATTTTATTCTTTTGCCAATGGTTAGAGAACAAAACATTAACACTTGAAGACTGCACAGAAATAGTAAAAAACTTTTCAAAAGAAATAGAATATAGTGAAGATAATTTACAAAAGATTGAAGATATCTTCTATGATTCAACAGATTTTTCTATAAATAATATAATTGGAATATTTTAAAAATATACTGATATAAAAATTTTAGTACTAATATAAAATATAGAAAATGACTTTCAAAATATTCCACAATTTACGTATATTTTTTAATTAATAATACTAAATATAAAAAAATATTCGAGTTATTCTTTCAACTCGAATATCTTTTTAATAATTTATTATTGTCTATTTTCAAGACTCTTTACATTTTTCAAAAATATAATCACTCACAAACTTCTCAATAATTCTTAGCCTTTTCTCTGACACATCATCCTTCAAATGATATCTTTTTAAAGTATCTATAACATAATTTTTCTCGTTAATAATTTGAAAAGTTTCTTTAAAATTAATATCAAAAACCATAGCCATAACTGAAATTACATTATCTATGTAATCAATTCTTCTGCCTTTTTTTCTTTTGACTAATTTCTTATTCATCACTTCATCAAATACTTCGTCTGCAACTGTAGATGAATTAACTTCTTCTTCATCACCTTTGAAAAAAATATTAGCAGACTCATATAAAATATCGGTTTTATCAGCATCTCTTATAATTTTTGCAAATAGAAGTTCTTCACTATTTAATCCTTCTTCGATTGCAAATTTATTATGATTTTTTATTGCTTTAAAAATTAAATCATCATATTTATCAGTTTTAACATAGTTTCTAATATTATTTTTCAAAATTTCTACACCATAATCACCATGGTCAAAACTTTCTAAATCCCTATATGTTTGATGAATTTTATATTGATCAAATCTACCAACATCGTGAAGCAAACCAATTATTGAAGCAATTTCAATTTGTTCTTGTGTTAAATTCAATCTTGTAGCAATATCTTTTGAAACTTTCATAACTCTAATTGAGTGATATATTTTTCTATCTATATTTTTATCTTTTGTATCAAATTGTTTTATATAAATTTTAAATTTACTTATAGCATTATCTAAATCTATATACATATATCTTTCTCCAAATTAAATTCTATTAACACCATCTTTTATTGCAGTTTCTGAAACAGCTTTTGCTACAGCATTTTTAACTCTTGGATCAAAAGCTTGTGGTAAAATATATTCTTCATTTAGCTCATCATCACTAACAAGACCAGCAATTGCATATGCAGCAGCAATCTTCATATTTTCTGTTATTTGACTAGCTCTAACATCTAATGCACCTCTAAAAATTCCAGGGAATGCAATAACATTATTAATTTGATTTGGAAAATCTGAACGACCTGTTCCCATTATTTTAACCCCTGCTTTTTTTGCTTCATCTGGCATAATTTCTGGAGTTGGATTAGCCATAGCAAATACAACTGGATCATCGTTCATTGTTTTAATCATTTCTGCAGTTAATACTCCAGGAGCAGAAACTCCAATAAATATATCTGCACCAACTAAAGCATCTTTTAATGTTCCCTTTGTAAAACTTCTATTTGTAACTTTTGCAATAGATTCCTTAATTTGATTTAAGTTTTCTCTTCCCTCATATATTGCACCAGTTCTATCACATAAAATAACATCTTTTAAACCTAAAGTCATTAATAATTTAGCAATAGCAATACCTGCTGCACCAGCTCCATTTATAACAGCTCTACAATTTTCTATAGATTTATTCAAAATCTTCATTGAATTTATAATTGCAGCACTTGTAACAATTGCAGTTCCATGTTGATCATCGTGAAAAACTGGAATATCGCATTTTTCCTTAAGTTTTTCTTCAATTTCAAAACAACGAGGTGCAGAAATATCTTCAAGGTTGATTCCACCAAAAGATCCACTTATGTTATAAACTGTTTGAACAAATTCGTCTACATCTTTTGTCCTAACACAAATAGGAAATGCATCTACATCACCAAATTCTTTAAATAAAACACTCTTTCCTTCCATAACTGGCATACCTGCCTCTGGACCAATATCTCCTAATCCTAATACAGCTGTTCCATCAGTTATAACAGCAACCATATTCCAACGACGAGTTAATTCCCAACTTTTTTTATAATCTTTTTGAATTTCAAGACAAGGTTCAGCAACTCCAGGTGTATATGCTAATGATAAAGCCTCTTTACTATCAACTTTAGCTCTTGCAGAAATCTCGAGTTTTCCTTTCCATTCATAGTGTTTTTTCAATGATTCTTCTCTATAATTCATGTTGTCCTCCTTAATTTTTATTTAATACAATATTATTATACTCGTCTCAAATTTTATCGTCAATTTATTTTATGAAATCTGAAAAAAACTGACCACTTGTTTAAAATGTGTCAATGGGGACGGTTCTTTTTGACAACACCTTTGTCCATACACACCTTTTTAAATTTTTCCCTCAAAAAAAATGGAACCTTTCGGTTCCATTTTTTACTCAATAGGAATATTCTTCTTTTCACTTTTTGCGTTTTCATCTTTCTTTGGAACAGTCAACTTTAATGTTCCATTTTTAAATTTGGCTTTGATATCCTCTTCTTTTACATCTTTACCTACAAAGAAACTTCTTGAACATTCTCCTATATATCTTTCTTTGTGAATATATTTCTTTTTCTTTTCTTCATCTTCTTCATCTTTTTTTGCTGTTACTGTAAGGTATCCATTATCAATTTCAAGTTGAATATCTTCTTTATTATATCCTGGTAAATCAACTTCAATTTCGTATCCATCATCAATTTCTTTAATATCTGTTTTCATTAAACGACTTTCTTTCATACTAAAAAATGGATCAGAAAACATTTCGTCAAATAAGTCCATTTCTTTTTTTCTTGGCATTAACATCATAATAGATTCCTCCTTAAAATACATATTCTTTTGTAAATTTTTCATTTACAGTTTATATTATATCCCAATTTTTAGCAAAGTCAATATGTGAGTGCTAATTTTCACATAAAGTTCACCAAGTTAGCAAATTAGCATCATATTTCTGCTTAACAACCAACTTTTCCATATAATATTGCATTTTAATTTTATTTATATTAATATAGAATTAACTATAATTTTTTTAGGGGGTTCTTATGGGATTTTTTGATAAATTAAAAAATATTGGAAAAGCTATAAAAAGTAATATTCCTGGTGATATAAAAGATGGAATTAATCATATTTCTAAAGATTTTAATAAAGATATTTCCAGTAACATTGATAGCTCTTCTGCTGAAAATACTATTCCGGATAAATTTAATAAATTTCCAAGCTTTGATGGTGAAATTTCTCATGTATCTGAAAAAGAAACACCTTCATATATTTTGTGTGCTTTAACATATGAAAATGTTTCCTCTCTTGATTTTGAAGACTATCTTTATGAAATAACAAGAGCTGGATATATTCAACAATCTAATGACAGATACGAAAAGGAAAATACTTTTATTATTGTCGAATATATAGAGAAAACTTTACATATAGTTTTTCATATTAACAAATAATATAAAAAAATATAAAAAAGAATGACTTTATTCGCAATCGTTGATAAAACATATTTGCAATAAATTCATTCTTTCAAATCTTAAGTATTCCATTTACAAAAATCACTCATATTTATTTCATAATTTTCACATCTTATATACTTATTTTCTTGTGTTTTCCTTATTTTTGTTAATTCAAATAATTCGTTACTATTCCACAATTTTTCAATATATTCTATGTATTCTTTATCTTTTTCTTTATCTGCATATTTATATAAATATTCATTACGAAATTTTTCAAAGTCCACCGGATCCTTTTTTTCTTTAAAATAATCTATCATATTATATATTGTTGGCAAAGCTTTTTCAAAAAACTTATTTTGATTCATATCACTATATTTTAAATTTGTTTCTTCAGGAAACATTTCATTAACATATCCTATTTTATATTTTAAACATGCATCTTTTATAGGTTTCATTTGTTCCAATATAAATTTTCCATATGGTGAATGAATGTAATTTTCTTTTTCAACTTCTAATTCATAAATTTCTTTTATTTTTTCAGGTAAATTATCATCTATATTTTTTAGTGCATTAAATAATAATTTATTATCATGTGAATGAATTCCCAAAATATTTGAATACACACATTTTGCTCCAGCATTTGCTACAGATTTTATTAACTGATCTATTTCCGCTTTTGAATTCAAATATGGTATCACAGGAGAAAAATGTATATGAACTGGAATTCCTTTTTTAGTCATTTTTTTTATTATATTTATTCTTTCATTTGTACTTGGTACATTAAGCTCTATTTTTCTAGATTTTTCATCTGTTGTAGTAATTGTTGTTTGAACTAATACCAAATCTTTTTTTGCTAATTGCTCTAAAATATCAATATCTCGCTCTATTAATACAGATTTAGATAAAATAGTTATTGGAATTTCATATTTTAAAAATAATTTAAGTATTTTTCTGGTACACTGTGTTTCCTGCTCTTCTTTTATATATGGGTCAGTATTTGAACCGAAAAATACAATTCTTTTATCAATATTTTTTAATTTTTCATCTATTTCATTTACTATATTTTCATCTATTTTTATCTTTTTATAAAAATCATTTGTATATGCATTAAGACAATATGCACAACAATAACTGCATCCTGTATATGTATTCATAAAATACTTCCAATGATGTGAACGCAGTGTTAAAATATCTCTATGAAATAAATTTATAACATTATCCATTACTCTAAGTTCCTCTCTATTATATTATTATTATCCAGTTTAAAATTGTAAGACTTAATTATATCATTTAAATTTAGCGGTATTCCCTTTACCGAAAATCTTGTTTTCCAGTAATTAAATATATTCTCTGAACTTCGTGTATATAATTCTTTCCTATTTTTATTTTTACATATTATGATACTACAAAAGGATTTAACATTTTCATTATCTTTTTCAATAACATCCAAATTTTTAAAATATTTACTAAAATATAAACCTCTATTTACAATAAAATTTTTAATAATCTCTTTGTGCTCCTCACAATCTTTTATAATATTTTTATGATACTTAAATTCTACTTCTATTGCTTTTTTTTGATAATTAACAGCATACTCAAAATTTTTTAATATCTTTATTGGATTTAAAAATCTACCATAAATAAAGCTACCATATGTATCATTTTTTAAATCTTCTTCTAACATTTTTTCAGGTAAAAACGTAGCCTTAAGTTCTTTGCAATTTATTTTTTTATGCTTTTGAAAGAAAGCCTTTTTACTAATAACCACAATATCTATATCATTAAAATTTTCAGAATATACATATGAGCCTATTATAAAAGAGCAAATTATTTCATCATTATATTCAGATAAAAAAGTATTAATTTCTTCATCCATAAACAATCTTCCCCCTATATTTATATCACTTATATTTCGATTTCATGATTTGCTATTGTATTTATTCCATACAATGCTGACTTTCTACCATATTTTGAAATAATAATTTTATTTTTATTTTTTAAAGATTTATGTACTGAATCATTTACAATATTTTTTATATCATCAAAAAAGTATCGTGCTGCATCAGTCATTCCTCCCCATATAAATAAACATTCTGGGTCTAATGTAGTATAAATATTTGCTATTGCCTTACTAAAATAATATATTGAGTTTTTAAATATTTTATTCAAATTTTCATCTTTATTTTCTTTAATGTAATTTAAACTACTTTCAATATTATCTCCACTTATTTTTAAGTATTTATTTATCGAATTTCGCATTGCTTGAGCACCAGATATTGCATTTAAGCACCCTTTTTTTCCACAAAAACATACATATTTTTCATTATCAGAAATATATGTATGACCAAATTCTGGAGCAATTTTATTTGCACTTCTATATAATTTATTATTTTGAAATATTGATAATGCAATACCAGTTCCCCAACTTACAGCTAAAACATTCTTTGTAAATTTGAAATTTTCCGACTTCAAACATCCTATCAAACCTGCATCTCTATCACTTATTATAAAAATATTAAAGTTGAAATATTTTTTTAAATAATTTACCATATCAAAATTATATAAATTAAGATTTATTGCATGAATTATAATTCCTTTTTCAATATCAACAGCCCCTGGAATAGAAATTCCTACAGAATTTACATTATCATTCTCATTTTCACTTATACTTTTTATTATATCTTTTAACTGATTTAATACATTTGCTCTATCAGTACTAACCAAATTATATTTCTTTAGTATTTGACCATAAAAAACAGCATATTTAATATATGAACCACCTATATCTATACAAATATTACTTTTCATATTCACTATCCTTTTTATTACGAACTTCATTTAACATTCTCTGAATATTCGTTTTATTTACAGCATTATTAACATGTTTTTCTAAACTTTCATCTTTTGATATTGTAATTGGTGTAGTCATTTTTTCATATAATCTTTGTGCTTCTGACTCATTAAGTTTTCCAATACATTTCAATAAATCAGGTGACCATGTATTTACTGTATTTTTAAACTTAAATGCACTACCAAAAATATACGACTCTCTTGATGAATTACTTAAACTAAACAATTCTTTTTTTAAATCAAATGGCACATCAGCTGGAGGTCTAACATATGGTACTGCAACATACAAATTTTCCGATTCATTTTCTAAACATTGTTGTAAAAGTTGCATCATATACATTTGATAAACATGATGATTACTTCCAATTATAACTCTTTGATTTTCATCAAAACAAGATAAATATGTTAATGCTGCAAAGTCAATATCTATGTTATATTTTGTACCATTAACAACAACAGGAACCTTAGTATCACGAACTCTTGAAACCAAAATATCTTCGTCTTTCAACCTTTTATGAAATTCCAACTGATCTTTTGCTATTCTTGATGGTAACGTTTTGCTTTTAAAATCAATATTACTAGCATTAAAAACAAGAACTTTTTCAATACTATCTCTGCATTTCTCGCCACACTCTTTACAATATACTTCATTATCTTTCATAATATATGATCTTTTTGTAACAAAATCATTAGCACTTCCGCTTTTCATATCAATAACACCGCAAGGACATCTTAAAACTTTTAATTTTTTTTCTTTAATAAATCCATTATCTATTAACTTTTGAACATTAGAAAATAATTCTGGTTCATTTTCCGTATCAACCCAAACATCATCAACATCAATATCCATTTGATATAACAAATTATAATAGTCATCAACAAAATCAGATCTTTTCACATAAGAATCCATTAAGTTTATTCCTAAATATGATTTTGCACCTATTCTTTTGGCCAAAACATCTGCAATTGATGGTATAACAATCATACCTATTTTTTCTTTTCTATGTGGTTTCATCGGCAATGTAATTACAGCCATATCACTATTAACTATATTTTTTTGCATGTTATAATACCCTTTCCATCTTTACTTATAATTTCTGCTATAGATCCATTTATAATAGCTAATTGAGGAGGAACATGTCCAATATCTGCATTGTATATTACAGGAACATGCAAATCACCTAATGCATCCTTTAATGTTTCTTCATAAGAGATATTATATTCGTTTTCACAAATTGCAGGTTTTCCAAATATAAATCCACTTGTATATTTAAAATAACCACTTTCTTTCATTTCCCACAAAGCACTATAAACATCTGCTGTATTTAATGCAAAACTCTCAAGAAACCAAATAATTCCATCTTTTTTATATTTTTCAATATAATTTATCGTATTATCATATTTAGTTCCTATTAATTTTGTTATAGATTCTAAATTTCCTCCAATAATTCTGCCCTTTAATGATATTTTTTCCTCATTATATAAATTTTTCCATTCTGTTTTTTTATCAAAGTTAAAGTCTCCAATTATATCTGATCTTTGATGAACGCTCTGATATTTTTCCGATGATATTTGGTTTATTTCAGCCCCCTCTAACATTTTTATTGTATTTAATTGAGATACTCCTATTTTTTTCATACCATAATTCATAAAATTATCAGCATGTATTGTTGCAATATCAAAATTTGTTGTTAAATAATATGATAAAACTGTTGTATCTGAAAAACCTTGAATCCACTTTGGTTGCGAATTTTTTAAAATATCTTTATGTTCATTCAAAAATGGCAACATTTCAATTAAAAATTGTCCTCCTTTTAATGTTATAATTGCCTTAACATCTTTATTGGTCCATAATTTTAAAAATTCTTCTGCTCTTTCTTTACCAGATGAGCTTCTTGCTTTATCATTTTTCATAATATTGCTTGATTCTATTATATTATGACCATAACTTTTAAAATTTTCTTTGGCTTTCTCAAACTTCAAAATTTCAGTATCTTTCGATATTCCTTTTGATGTTGCAATCACCCCAATATAGTCATTTTTATTTAGATTTTTAGGATAAATCATTTTACACCTCTTACATACTTTAGTATACTTATTATATTATATGAATTAATTTTTGCTCATATAACTTTTATAACATTTGTATCTAAAATTTCTCTATATCTATTCACACATAATGTATTTTATATCGTTTTTATCAATTAATCAATCTTTTATGCTATAATTATTATCTTTTATATTAATTGCAATTCAATTCTAAATCTTATTACTTCCTGTTTTTATAATTTTAAATTTCACACATACCTCAAAATTTAAATGTATCTTTTTGGTGAATTTTGTTGATAATAAATTTTAGCTATGATATATTATTTACGAAAATTTTCAAATAATGAAATTGTAATTTTTATAGGAGGGTAATTATGGATTTCGAACAATGGAAAAATTTTAATAAAAATGGCGAATGGACAAAAGAAATTGACGTTCGTAGCTTTATTCAAGCAAACTACAAACCTTACACAGGAGATGCAACTTTTTTAGCTGATGCTACAGAAAAGACAAAAACTCTTTGGAATGAAGTTCTTGAATTATACAAAAAAGAAAGAGAAAATGGTGGTGTTTTAGATGCTGATGTAAAAACTCCATCTACAATAAATGGATATGATGCAGGTTACATTGACAAAGACTTAGAAGATATAGTTGGTCTTCAAACAGACAAGCCTTTAAAAAGAGCTATTATGCCAAATGGAGGTATTCGTATAGTTGAAAAATCTTGCGAAGCTTATGGTTTAAAAGTTGATGAAGAAACATCTAGAATTTACCATGCTTTAAGAAGAACACATAATGATGGTGTTTTCGCAGTATACACACCAGACATTAGAGCTGCAAGAAGCTCACACTTAATAACAGGTCTTCCTGATGGATATGGTCGTGGAAGAATTATAGGTGACTACAGAAGAGTTGCATTATACGGTGTTGATGCATTAATAGAAGCAAAAAAGAAAGATATGGAAACATATGACAGAGACGAATTCACATATGATGTAATTAGGGCTCGTGAAGAAATGCATGACCAAATTGCTGCATTAGAAGATTTAAAAAAAATGGCAGAAAAATATGGATTTGATATTTCAAAACCAGCATCAAATGCTAAAGAAGCTATTCAATGGTTATATTTTGGGTACTTAGGAGCTGTTAAAGACCAAAACGGTGCTGCAATGAGCTTAGGAAGAACATCTACTTTCCTAGATATATATATTGAAAAAGATTTAGAAAATGGAGTTATAACAGAAGAAGAAGCTCAAGAATTAATGGATCATTTTGTTATGAAATTAAGACTTGTTAGATTCCTACGTGCTCCTGAATATAACGAATTATTTAGCGGAGACCCAGTTTGGGTTACAGAAAGTATTGGTGGTATGGGTGTTGATGGAAGAACATTAGTTACCAAAAATTCATTCAGAGTTTTACACACATTAAGAACATTAGGACCTGCTCCAGAGCCAAACTTAACTGTTCTTTGGTCTAAAAACCTACCACAAGGATTTAAAGATTTTTGTGCAAAAATTTCAATTGATACATCAGCTATCCAATATGAAAATGATGATTTAATGAGAGTTACTCTTGGCGATGATTATGGTATTGCTTGTTGCGTATCTGCAATGAAAATTGGTAAACAAATGCAATTCTTTGGTGCAAGAGCTAACTTAGCCAAAACTTTATTATATGCAATAAATGGTGGTAGAGATGAAATATCTGGAAAACAAATAGGTCCAAAATTCAGACCAATAACATCAGAATACTTAGACTATGATGAAGTTATGGAAAAATTTGATGATATGATGGAATATGTTGCTAAAATTTATATTAAAGCATTAAATGCAATCCACTACATGCATGATAAATACTCATATGAAGCATTAGAAATGGCTTTACACGATAAAGAAATTTTAAGAACAATGGCATGTGGTATCGCCGGACTTTCAGTTGTTGCAGATTCACTATCTGCTATAAAATATGCAAAAGTAAAAGTTATAAGAAACGAAGATGGTTTAGCTGTAGATTATGCAGTTGAAGGTGATTATCCAAAATATGGAAATGATGATGACAGAGTTGATTCAATTGCTGTAAATATTGTTAAAGAATTTGAAAGAAAATTAGAAAAACACATCATATACAGAGGTGCAAAACCAACACTTTCTGTTTTAACAATAACATCAAATGTAGTTTATGGTAAAGCTACTGGAAATACACCAGACGGACGTCGTGCAGGAGTTCCTTTTGGACCTGGTGCTAACCCACTTTATGGAAGAGATTCAAATGGTGCATTAGCTGTTATGAATACAATAGCTAAACTTCCTTACGAATATTCAGAAGATGGTATTTCATTTACATTTGCAATAACACCAAATACTTTGGGAAATGATTCACAAACACAAGTAAATAACTTAGTAAGTATGTTAGATGGTTACTTTATGCAAACAGGACATCACATTAATGTAAATGTATTCAACCGTGCATTATTAGAAGACGCTATGGAACATCCAGAAAATTATCCTCAACTTACAATTCGTGTTTCTGGATATGCTGTTAACTTTATAAAATTAACAAGAGAACAACAATTAGATGTAATTCGTAGAACAATTCATGAAAGAATTTAATCAAAAAATATAATAAATGAATCCTCCTGGTTAAATTTGCATTTAACCAGGAGTTTTTTATGAGTAAGAAATATTCAGATAAACAAAAAAGAATCATATCAATAGCACTAGCCACATGATATGATTCTCTTTTTTTACAGTCTTCGCAAAATCAGTAAAATTACGACTACAATTATAACTGAAATTATTGCCCGAGCACCATTCTCTGACAAGCCTCCTTTCATAAGCAAACGTTTAAGAAGGTCTCCAAGCCAATCTATAATTGGCTTAAAAATCACCCTCCAAGTTGCCTTAAAAATTCCGCATATTGCCAAAATTACTAGGATTGCAATTAGCCATCCCATTCTTTCTACCTCCCTTTACATTGATACTTTATTATAGCTCTATATTTATTATTATGTCAAATAAAACCACACATAAGCATTATTACTCATGTGTGGTTTGCTCTATTATGCATTTTTTGCATCTTTTGCATTATTTTTTTCTTTTTTCATTTTTATAATTTCAACTCCAAGAGTTATAACTCCTAATACTACAGCAAATCCTATTAATACTAAAGTATTTTTTCCAATAAAGTTTGTGCTTGTTGAAATTAAACATTCCTTAAATACTTTTATTGTGTATGTCATTGGTAGTAATGGATTTAAGAATCTAAATCCTTTATCAATTGTTTCTACTGGGAATGTTCCTCCAGCAGCAGCTAATTGAAGTACTAATATAATTAATGCTAAGAATTTTCCAATATCTCCAAAATTTCTAATTAAGAATTGTATAATTGTCATAAATACGCCACCAGTTATGGCACATTCTAATAAATATACTCCCATATTTGTTACATCAAAACCTAATCCAAATTTTAATACTAATCCAGTAACTACACCATCTATTAATCCAATTCCAATATACATTAAATTTTGTAAAATTTTATTTTTTGCGTTATAATCTAATTTTCCAAATCTATGTCTTTGGTCATAATATAAAACAACATAACACATTAAAGCTCCAACCCATAATCCAATTGATAAGAATAATGGTGTAAATGCAATACCATATGAACTTACTTCACCATAATCCTCTTCTTCAATTTTTACTGGATCTGATACGAAATCATTTAATCCATTTAATTTAGTTAGCTCTGTTTTAGATTCTTCTAATCCATTATTAATTTCTGTTTTGAAAGTATCAACACCATCTAATAAAGTTTGACTACCTTCTACAGCAGAAGTACTTCCTTCATCTAATTTATTTAAAGAATCCTTAACTGTTTCTGAACTTGTGCTTAATGTTTTTAATCCAGTTTCAAGTGATTGTGCTCCACTTTGAACTTGAGTACCTCCAACTTTTAAGGTTGAAAGACCATTTTTTAAAGTTTCTGTTCCATTTTTAACAGATGTTAATCCTGTTTTTAATGTACCAATTTTTTCCATTAATCCAGAAATTTCTGATGAACTTGATTTTAAAGTTTCTGTTCCATTTTTAAGTGATTGAGCTCCAGCTCTTACTTCATCACTTTTTGCTGATAAAGACTTTGCACCTGCAGCAATTGCTTTACCGTTTTCTTCTAATTTATATTTTTCTTTTCCAGCTATTATTGCTTTTGCACTTTGGGCCATTTGGTTTATTTGTTCATTTGTAACACCATTTCCATTTATTGCATTATCATAATCTATTATAGATTGTAACAATTGATTTTGGTTACCATCTAATTGATTTACTAAAGTTGTATAATCTTGAACTTTTTGAGCTAAATTATCAGTATTTTGTGTATAACTTTGAACTCCTTCATTTACTTGTTCTGCACCATTATTTAAATTATCTATACCTTGTATTAAAGTAGATATTTTGTCTCCTCCATTTGAAGATAAGCTATCAACTCCAGCATTAATTTGGGCTATTGCATCATCTAATGTTGTTGCTCCACTTTCTAAACTTGCAACACCTTCGTTTACCTGTGATACACCATTATTTAAACTTGAGCTTCCTGCATATGCACTTTTTACTCCATTGTCAAAATCTGTATATTTGCTATTTAATAATCCAATTCCACTGTTTAAATCTTTTAATCCACTATTTAAATCAGATGTTCCATCATATATTTTATCTGCTCCATCTGAAATTTCTTGTAAGCTATCTGGAACTTCTGCTAATGTATCTGATAATGTTGATACAACTTCTTTTCCAACTTTACTTTGTAATTCCATTTCTGTTGCTGTTACAACTTTGTTAATTATTTGTGATGCTAAGTAATTGCTTTGTTGGTTTGGTGAATATGTTATAGTTGCAACTTTTTTATCTTCTTCTTTTGCACTATTTAAACATTCTGTAAAATTGCTTGGTATTGTTATTGTTGCATAATATTCTGCATTTTGTAGTCCCTCATTTGCTTCATCTTGACTAACTTCGCAAATATCCATAACATCTTTATCTTTTAATTCTTTCACCAATTCACTTCCTTGGTTAGTTCCGTCTACCCCTTTATCTAGATTTACTATTGCTATTTTCATATCTGTTAAATTTCCATATGGATCCCAATATGATTTTAAATAGAAGAAGCTATATATAATTGGAATACATAACACTACTATGAAAATAATAATTTTGAAAAATTTTTTATTCTGCATCTTTTTCAACTTCCTTTCTTTTTAAACCATTTACTAAGAAATGCAATATATTATCTGCTATTTCTTTTTCATCTAATTTTTTATAATCTTCATTCCAGTCTATCATTAGTGCAATATACATTTTGTATATTAGAAAGGTCGTAATATCTATATTTTGTACTTCAATTTTATCATTTTGAATTGCAAGCTCTAATTGTTTTCTTATATAATTTTGAATTTCTTTATCCACTATTTTTAAATTATCTTTTAGTTGCTCATTTTTTAATATCTCTGATTCTTTAAATAGCATTTTTAAGAATTTACAATTTTTTTTGTATTTTAACAAATTATATATTACCTGATGTACTGTTTCCATAAAGTCTAATTTTTTAGACTCTACATTTTCAATTATTTTTCTCATATTTTGAAGCTCTTCTTTTATGCAATATTTTAAAAGCTCTTCTTTACTTGAAAAATAAGTATAAACAGTTTTTTTGGTTACTCCTGCTTCACTTGCTATTTCATCCATAGATACTTTTTTAAAGCCGTAATTAGTAAATAATTTTTTTGCTGCATTAAGTATTTGCTCTTCCTTCATAAGCTTTTACTTCCTTTCTATACTAGTATACCATTTCAGTATATTAGTATACTCTCATTTTTATTCTTTGTCAAGAATTTTAGTAATAAAAAAGGAGAAAGTTTATTAAACTCTCTCCTCCTGGATTAAACTAATCTTTCAGCTTCTTCTAATAATTCTTTCATTTCGGTTGATTTGTAGCCATCAACTGGATTTTTATCATCAATATATCTTGCATGTTGTAAAACTTTGTCCATAGATGCTACATTATTAATGTAATCTTCCTCAAAGCCTTCAGCTGGTATTGTGCGAGCAAGCTTATCTGCTAACTCAAATATTTTTTCCATGTAATTCATATTATTCCCTCCACTAAAATATGGTATATATTTATTATAATATATTTTTTATGTTATGTCAATTTCTACTTTTTTATTTTTCTTACAATATTTTTTATTTTATTTAATATTGATTTAAAAAAGCCTATATTCTCATCAATAATTAAACTTTTATTATCTTCAACTTTATCATTTAAATTATTATTATTAAATATTTTATTAGGATTATATTTTTCTCTTTTTTTATTCTCTATTATTTCTAATTGTTTTTTATCATTTTCTTCTATTTTTTTCTTTTCTTGATCAGTTGCCCAATACTTAATAAATATGTTTGCAATTAATACTTTCGTTAGTTGACTTACTTCCTGCTCTTCAAAATTTTTTTTGACATCAAAAAAAAATATATAGTCTCTATCTCTATTATCTAAATACATTTTTATTGTATTTTTAGGTATTTTTTTAATAAATTTTTCCGGAAAATATTTAAAAATTTCTAATATCTCTGTATATGCTTTTGAATACTCCTCTTTTGTATATACCACTTCTTTAATCAGCTCCTTTACCGTATACTAGGTTTTTCTCTACTTTGTTGCTCTTGTTGTGACTTTACATTCTGTCTCTCTTCTGCAGTAGTACTCAAAACTGATGATTGACATATTTCAATTGCTTGAACCTCTGAAATTCCATCTTGTATATCTTGTAATTCAGGAGTGCTCTTCTTGTTATGTAAGTGATCAGCTAAGTTATCTGCATATTGTATAGCGCTTTTAGACCATCCAAATTTAACTGCCAAATAATGAATTTCTCTTGGATTATACAAAAACTCCCCATTCTCATCTTTCATATTTAGAAGCTTTTCGACATTTGATTTTGTTGGTAAACTGCCCACAGACTTTATGTCTTGAATTCGCGGATCATCTTTTCTCATACGCAATGGAATAGCTGACGATGTTTCAAATAGCTTTCCTTGATATTCTGGTATGCAACTAGCATCATCAGCGAATTTGGATTTAATATCTTGTTTAGCTTCTTTTAACTCATCTTTTATTTCACTTTCCACCTGCAATATTGCTTCTTCCTCACTTAAACCTTCATCTATTTTATTTTTTATTCTTTCCTGACGTTGTTCGTTTAACTGTCTCTCAATTTGATGCTCTAAAATACTTCTCGTTTTTTTGTTTATTGTTTGTATATTTCTTTTCAAATTACATTCTGATCCCAAATGAATGCACATTTGTCCAAATAATGGTACATCTATTACAAAGGCATCTTTTGCATATTCTTGAGATGGGTCAATTATCATCCCATAATTAATATCCAATCTTCTATTATTATTTACATTATTATAATTCAATACATTTAAACAAGCACATAATGTACAAAAAGCTATATTCTTCAGTTGTATCCAATCTCTAGCCTCATCTAAAAATCTACCATAATTTTCATAAAACTTCCCAGACTTTTTCATATCCTCAGGATCTTTAGTTTCATAAAATATACTTTCGAACTCTTCTGATTTGGATTTACATTTTTCTGCAAATCCATCACATGCTTTTGCATTTCTGTTTGACATTAACATCCATATTGCAATTTCTGATATTAATTGTCTCTGTATTCCTAAATCATCTACTCCGCCTAATTCAGCATTACTTTTAGCTCTTGCCCTAGAATACTGGGACATCATTGTTTCTGTTATATTTTGTGGTATTACAATAAATCTATTATTATATCCTGACGCATTTTCTTTAAATTGTTTCTCTAAAAAATCTTGCATTTCAGCCTCTTTTTTTAGTTGACAATATCTTTCAACAGCATAATGTTGTCTTAGATGTATATGCCTATAACTTGTAATTGCGTCAGCAGTAGCTTTTGACTTACCTTTATTATTCATACAAATTTTCCTCTTTCTTTTGTGTTCTTTCTATATATGCTTCTCTTTTTTCTCTTTTAATTTCATATTCAATCCTCAATTTATACCATTCATAATACCAGCATTTATTATCCAAATCTGGCATCTGTAATTGTTCCCATTACTTCTGCGCTATTTTTTTAATATTTCTTGCTTTTTTAATTTGTAAAAAATATATTGATACTATATATAATATTACTGCAAGTATTATTAACACTATTAAAATTTTCTCTTTTGCTTACTTTTATATTTATATTAATTCTTCCATAATTTTATCATAATAATCATATAAGTCAATTGTATAATTATATTTTTTTATTTTTTCAATTTTCTTTAATTATTAATTTTAATAATTGAATTCATTATTACCAGAGTTACTGATGTATAGTTATTCCATGTATCTGCTACTATATTTATGCCATCTCAAACTGTAATTTTTATTTCATATTTACTGTTTATTCTCTTATAAAACACTTTCTCCTCCTATTACTTCTCCAGTAGTTGCATCTATATAATAAGTAAATTTCTCATCGTTTATATTATAACTTCCGTCAGATTTATTTATATTATCTGGTATATCATATATTGCTTTTACTTGCCAAGCCATTCTAATTCGTGACTCTGTACGATAAAACACCCACTTTTCATATGGATAGTTTTCAGAAGTTTGTTCATGTAATTGTTCATATTCATTTGCTCTAAAATTTGCATATCCATTCATTGATACTATTTTTAATTCTGTCTCTACTTTTTCTATATCATACATTTTATACTTTGCTCTAAGTTTCTGTTCTTCACTCAAAACAATTTCCTCTGCTTTCTCTTTTGTAATTTCAACAGAATTATTTTCAAATTTTTTATTAACAAATGTAAATCCATATACTTCATTTATTTGTGGAATAAATGAAATATGAATACTTTCATACGGGTTTTTTATACCGTTATATTCTTTACAAAAAGTAACATTATATATATATGAATCCTTATCTGAATCTAAATTTGATTCTACCTTTATATAACCATACCCTTTTGTGTCATAACCATACTTTTGTGCTATTTCTTTAGCTGTATTTTTAGCTTCTTCTTTTGTTGTCCTATAATTTGTTATTCCTCTATTCAATATATTATCATTTCGGACACTAAAGCCCTCATCTTCATTCCCCTCAATACTTATAATAATATTTTGTTCCGTAGTAATATTCCAATTAAAACCGTAATCATCTATATGATTTTCTAATTTGATTGTCTTTATTTTATCACTTCCATATCCAAATTTTTCCAATATTTCATTTGCCTTTTTTCTTGCATTGTCTTCTGATATTGTGCTTTGTTTAATCTCGTTTTTATTATTACTATTTTCTGCAGATTCAACAACGACTCTTTCTGGCTCTTTCCATATATTTTTATCATACACTACACTTCCAGCAAAAACTATACCTGAAGTTACAAAAGTTATAATAAGAAATGATGCAATTTTTTTGAAACTTAAAACATTTGATTTCTTTTTATTTAATCCATTTTTTATAACTGTATCAAGTTCATTTGGAATTTCTATTTTACTGTTTAAGTCATTATATAATTTTTTATCTAATTGATCCATAAAAATCTAGACCCCCCTTCTTTAAAGACATGTTTAATATATTCTTTTATTCTTGTTCTTTTTGTTTTAACAGTATTTTCTTTTAATTTTAATATTTCTCCAATTTCTTTATCAGTAAATTTCTCCATATAATATAAAATAATAATTATTCTATCTTCATACTTAAAATTCTTTAAGATAAAATTGAAATCCAAAATTGTTTCAACCTTATCATAATCAGAGCAATTTAAGGAACTATAAGACTCGACATTTTCCAATGCTATAACCTTATTTTTGCATGTTTTTTTATATAAATTATTACATGTGTTAATTAAAATTTTAATTATCCATGGCTTAAAACTTTCTATTTTTTTCAGCTTTTTTATTGATTTAAAAGCAATAATCATTGTTTCTTGTATTGCATCATATATATCTTCATCATTTTTTATTCTTGTCTTTGCTATTTTGTATAAATCTGCTTTTAATAATAATATAAGCTCTGTAAATGCCTCTTTATTACCCTGTTGTGCTCTTTTTACTAGTTCGTCCATCCCTATTTCCTCCTATCATGATATCTTATTTGCAAACTTGATATACCTATAAGACATATTCCACCATAAAAAAAGTTTCATTATTTGATAAATTTGTATTTATTTTAGATTCGCACTTAATAGATGAATTTTAATTTTCTTTGATATATATAAAAAAAACAACTTTCAATTTCTTGAAAATTGCTTTTTGGTAATAATTGCCCATTCTATATCACAAACAAGCTCTGCGACCTTTAATATATTTTATTTTTATGCAACCTTTATTCCAGTATCTCTAACTTCTTTTACAAATGAATTTGAAACTTTTCTATAATCCTCTGCTGTTATTGGATGTGGTTCAATTCTTGTATCTATCTTCCAAGTTAAGCCAATTAATTTCGCTCCATCCTCAATAATATCATTAAAGTCACTTGAAATTACAGCTATATCTATATCGCTATCTTCGTTTTCAGTACCTTTTGCATATGAGCCAAATAATATAATATCATCTATTTTATAATACTTGCTTATCCTCTCTATATATTGTTGTATAGATTTCATTATTTCACTATTAACAGATTTTTTAGCCATATATATACCTCCTCTATATTTTTTACTTGCTTGGCAGTATACTCATCCGTACATTTTTGGTAAAAGCTTTCTTTATAATCATCATATTTTGCACTTATATTAAACTGTGTATTATTTGTAATTCTGTACTAATCTTTTCATATTCTTATTTTATTTCAGATTTTAAAATGAAATCCGTAATTAGAAAATTCTTCATAACAAAATTATATAATTGGCTAATTGCATCAAAAGACTTGTTATCAATGGCATTTAATACCAATTCAACGAATTTCTGAGCTGGCATATTTTTTAAATGATATTTTTCTCTATAATCCTTATTTCTATATATTTTTTCAATTTTAGTGAATGGTACTGTTGCAATTCTATTTTTATAATAATAATTGTTTATTAATTCCTTTAATAGCATATAATAATTTAAATCATAATTTTCATTATTATCTATTTTATCTTTAATTTCATCCATTAAATCCCAACAAGCATAATTATTAATCATCATCGTTGACTCTTCAGGTGCATCAAATTCCATTTCATAATATTTCAAACTATCTTCTTTTAGTTGTCTTAATTCTCCTGTTTTATCAAATAGAATAATACCATTTCCATACATATTGGCATCTGCAAGTCTTCGTCTTTGTTTAAAATCATTCTCTAAATATTTATATGATTGACTTAGTGGATTAATAAAGTATTCAATCATAATTCCATCTATAATAACATTTCCTCTTTGTTTAAATCCAATGTCTTTTGTTATTATATGTACATCTATATCTGATCTATCTGTATTATTTCCAGTAGCATAACTACCACATAAAATAGCCCCTATAACATAATCCTTTTCTTTGTATTCTTTCAAAAATTTTTCTAATACATTTTTCCAATTCTCCATAAAATACACCTTTCTTAATAAACTTATTCGCGATATTCTCTTGTTTTCCTTTTATATTTTTTACATTCTTCTAATTGCTTATATTTTCCATTGACTTTTATTGCTGATTCAACATTATAACTTTCCCCTTTATATTTTGCTAATCTTTTTATTGCTTTTTGATTTATTAGTATATATTTATAATATTATGCTTTTTTCCCTAAAATAATATTTTCAAATTTGTTACATAAATCTATAATATAATCATACTTTATTATGTTTTTTCTCCAACTTTCTTTTATACTATCTAAACCATAGTAAAGTCCTAATAGTCCACCTAAACAACTACCTATTGTGTCAGTATCATTTCCTAGATTAACCCCCTCTAAAATAGTTGTATTATAATCATTAGATTTCAAAAACATATATAAAACACATTCTAAGGTATTAACTATATAACCATCTGAATTTATATCATCTAAATTTAAAGCTGTAATATCACCTTTTAAAATTCTATCATATCTTTTTAAACTATCTTTTGAAAAATAGTTATAATTCATTTTTTTAGTATTATTATATACCTGCTCTTTTTCTAATCCATTTAATAGTCCTAGAATAAATGAAACATAAATGTAGCAACCTAAAATACTTACTTCGTGTCTATGTGTTATTGATGATACATCTTTTACTATATTATAAATTTCTTTATCATCTTTAATCTTTTTATAATAAATATAGTATGCAATTGGTATCATTCTCATTAATGATCCATTTCCATTACTATATTCACCTTCTTCTCCACAATTCTTTGCTTCATCTAATTTTAATTCATATTTTGCTAATGCTTGTATAGTTGTTCTTCCTATATCAAATACTTTTCCAAGTGGTGTATATTCATTTTTTCTATACCAATTTAAAAATCTATTTCCTATATCAGTTGTATCAATTTCTTCTTTATGTATTATGGAATCCATTGTTGCTAATGTCATTGAAGTATCATCTGACCAACTTCCTAATGGTTGGTTATGTGTTCCATACTCTCTTAAATCTACAACTGGATTTTTTCTTAATTTTTCTCTTGTCATAAACTCAACAGGGACTCCTAAAACATCTCCAACTACAAAACCTATTATTCCATTTTTTATACTTTTATCCATTTTTTGTGTCCTCTCTTGCATTATTTTATAAAGTTTTATCTAAATCTAATATAATATCTTTTTTTATTTTTTCTATATATCCTGTTCTTTTTATAAAATATTATATAACCAAAATTTTATAATTTAAATAGTATAGTGAAAAAAATATATTTCATTAATTCACATTTGATACCACAAAAAAAACAAACCCTTACAGTCTCAATAGAAAGACGTAAAAGTTTGTTTTTCCCTACTTTGGTTGGGCTAGCTAGATTCGAACTAGCGCATGTCAGAGTCAAAGTCTGATGCCTTACCGCTTGGCTATAGCCCAATATATATTTTTTGCAATAAATTTATGGGGTGGAAGATGGGACTCGAACCCACGGTCTTCAGTGCCACAAACTGACGCGTTAACCAACTACGCTACATCCACCATCTTGCATCTCAAAATCAATGCAGTTATTATTTTACTATTTAATCATTTATTTGTCAATAGTTGTAAAAAAATTTTTTATAAAATCCGAATTTTGCTTTCTTTTTAAAATTATATCTAAATAAAAATAATATAAAATACAAAATACTATGTAATTTAACAAATTCTATTATACTTTAAACTGAATTACATTTAATTAATTCCAGGTATTTTGTATTCTATAAATAATTATTCAGCTTCTCTTGCTAAAACTACTAGTCTATATGCATTGTTGGATTGACATGTTACTAAAGAAACCTCTCTTTTACCATTTGTATTTCTTTGATAAAAAGATGTATCTGATTCCTCTGTTGTATACTTATTGTATATTGTATATGCTCTTCTTGTTCCTGTTTCCCAGTCTGTTATATATATAGTATCCCCAACTTGAAGCTTTTTATTACTTCCAAAAAATAATCCACTTCTGTAATTATGCCCCATTATTACAGTATTTCCAACATTATTTAATCCTACACCATATTGAATTGCAACAGATACTTCAATAGCATTGGCATCTGTAACTTGCCAAGATCCGTTTACTTTGTCTCCTAAAATAGGATACTGCAATCTTACTGTTGGCATTTCTATTTTTCCTGCTACATTGTAACCTTTGTATTTTAATGCGTCACTTGAAATTCCTCTTGTGCCTCCATTTTTTGGTGTTTGTTCTTGTATTGCTTGATTTTCCTGTTCATCTGTATATAATGGATCATCTGTTGTTTGATTTACAACATTATCAAATTCATCAGTCAAAAAATTATCTGCATCTGAATTTAATTTATATTTCTGATAATATTTATAACACAAATAACCTGCTGTACCTATAACACCAATTATAAGTACTGCAAGTAATCCGCGTTAGAAATTTATCATATGCGCTCTTACCCATTTTCTCATTCCTTTCGATATTTTTTATTTAATACATTTCTTCTTATACAATTCCTTCTCCTAGTTTTTTACCTGCTATTATATGAAAATGCATATGCATAACTGTTTGACCAGCATTTTCTCCACAATTATTTATTACTCTAAATCCTTCTTTGGCAAAGCCTTCTTTTTTTGCTATTTTATTTATTGCTTCATATATTTTTGATATTATATTATCATTTTCTTCAACATCTAAAACATTGTCATAATGTTTTTTAGGAACAACCAAAATATGAATTGGTGCCTGTGGATTCAAATCCTTAAATGCTGTTACATTTTCATCTTCATATACTATCGTTGATGGAATTTCACCATTTGCTATTTTACAAAAAATACAATCACTCATATTACTTCCTTCTTTCGTCTAATTTCATTTACTTTTTTATTATAACATATTAACATATTTTTTTCTACGCCAATTTATTTTTTTATTTACTTTTTGGGGACGGTCCTGCTTTCCCTTTTTCAGGACCGTCCCCGCTTTTTTCTTACTCCCATGCTTAATTTGGCAGGACCGTCCCGTTTTTTGTTTTTTTCTTTTCAAGGACCGTCCCATTTTTTCCCAAAAAAACAACATATTCAATTTTGAATATGTTGTTTTCTTTTTATTCTTCTATTAAAACTGCTTTTATTCTTCTTACTCCTGCTGAGCTTGATTCTTCTTTTTTTATTTTGAATTTTCCTAGCTCTGATGTATTGCTTACATGAGGTCCACCGCATATTTCTGTTGATACATCTCCTATTTTGTATACAGTTACTATATCTGGATATCTTTCTATAAATTCACATTCTGCCCCCATTTTTATTGCTTCTTCTTTTGGCATTTCTAATTTTTCTACTGGAATTGCCATTTTTATGTATTCATTTACTAGGTCTTCTGTTTGTTGTTTTTCTTCTGGTGTCATTTTGCTATCATGTGAAAAATCAAATCTCATTCTTTCTGCTGTTATGTTGCTTCCTTTTTGATGTACATGACTTCCTAGTACTTTCTTTAATGCTGCATTTAATAAATGTGTTGCTGTGTGGTATTTTGTTTCCATTTCTCCTGTTGAAGCAAGTCCACCTTTGAATTTTTGCTCTGCACCTTTTCTTGATAATGCTTGATGCTCTTCAAATTTCTTTTTGAATCCTCCTATATCAACAGTTAAACCTTGCTCTTTGGCAAGCTCTTCTGTAAGTTCAATTGGAAATCCATATGTATCATATAATTTAAATGCAATATCTTTTGATATTTCTGTTCCTTCTATATTTCTTGTTAATTTTTCAAATTCACGTAAACCTTTTTCTAAGGTTTTATTAAATTTATTTTTTTCATTAGCTAAAACTTCTAATATAGCTTTTTCATTTCTTTCAAGCTCTTTGTAATATGGCTTATATTCATCAATTACAACTTTTGCAAGCTCTTGTTCCCAATTGCTGTTTATATCTATATCTAATTTTTTAGCATAACGAATCATTCTTCTTATTAATCTTCTTAATATGTAACCTTGGTCTGTGTTTGAAGGTTTTATTCCTGCATCATCACCACTTAATATTACAACAGCTCTTATGTGATCTGCTATAATTCTCATGCTTCTTGTATATTTTTCATCATCATAATTTTTTTCAGAAACTTCTTCTATTTTTTTAATTAAATCTGTCCATATTGATGATTTATAGTTATCTGTTTGTCCTTCAAGTACTGCAACAACTCTTTCAACACCCATTCCAGTATCAACATTTTTATTTTTTAATGGTTCAAATGTTCCGTCTGGTTTATGATTGTATTGCATAAATACATTGTTCCATATTTCTACCCAGTTGTCATTTTCTGGATCGAAATCAGATGGAACTTCTTCATCACTTCTCCAGTAGAATATTTCAGTATCTGGTCCACATGGTCCTGTAAGTTCCATGTTTGGCCACCAGTTATCATCTTCTCCTAAAAATGCAATTCTGTTTTCTGGAATTCCCAATGATTTCCATAAATCTGCTGATTCATTATCTGCTGGTACTATATCGTTTCCTTTAAATACAGTTACAGATAATTTTTCAACTGGTATTTTTAAGTATTTTGTTAATAATTCAAAACTCCATGTTATAGATTCTTTTTTGAAGTAATCTCCTAAAGACCAATTTCCTAACATTTCAAAAAATGTATGATGTGTTTTATCTCCAACTTCATCTAAATCATTTGTTCTAAAACATTTTTGAACATCTGTTAAACGTGTTCCTTCTGGATGAGGCTCTCCTTTTAAGTATGGTACTAATGGTTGCATACCTGCTGTATTAAATAAACAAGTTGGATCATTTTCTGGAATTACTGGAGCACTTGGTATTATCTTATGTCCACGCTCTTCAAAAAATTTTAAGTATATATTTTTTAAATCTACTTTTTCCATATATTTTTTCGACTCCCTTTTTTAACAATTTTTCGTCAATTATATTACAAAATTGAGGAAAATGCAATAGTTTAAAAATACACATAATTTAAAATTATCTGAATAACGCAAGAAAAGAGACCCGAGCAAATAAATTGACTCGAATCTCCTTCTTTTGGCCTCAAAAATTCATCAAAATCTACTAAATCTTTTTGAATTTCGGAGCACCTTTGCACAATATCAGTGCCAACTTAGCAATACAAGATTGTGGCCAGGCGTATTTGTCTCTAAAAGCCTCATCGTGATTCATAGCATACAGAAAATGATTATAGTTCTCGGTCGAAACGACGAGTGTTCTGTTTACAATTTCTGCATCTCTTCTAATCAGTGTGATTCCTTTATCGATTTCGGATCCTTTTGCAACGAAACATAATCCTCTCTCATCAATAAAAATACAATCTTCCCGATTGTTTTCCTCATTAATGATTGTTATGTCGCAGTTTTCTCCCCGAAAAAATGGAACTTGATTGCTGACCAGGTCTCTAAAGAGCCCTCTTAAAATATCGTTGTAGGCATATGCGTCCATTTTGTTATCCACCTTTCTTACAGTACAACACTTATATTCCTTCTATATCAACTGACATTTAGCCAGATTATAATGATTAATATATATATTATATTTCTTTTTATGTAAACTGTCAACTTTTTCATATTTTTTCTACTTATGCTTTATTTTACTTTTTGTAAATTGCTCTAATTATCTTTATTATCTCTTTCCTACTAACTAATTTATCAATTTTAGCTTTCAACTTAATAAACTTAACATTTATTGCATCAGAAATAATATTGGCTGTTGCCTCATTTTCCGCTAAAATAATTGTATAACCATTTATTATATCCATACAATTTACAGATATATAATCTACATTATTTTCATCTTTTACTTTTTTTAAAATTGCTCTTACTTTTTCTTCATTTCTATTTAAAAATTCCTCTACATTTGCAATTTCTAATTGTCCCATTGACCAAGAAATAGTTATAAACTCATCTTTGAATTCCACTTCCATTTCTTCTCTTAATCTGTCTGTAATTTCTGATTTTTTTATAAAAATTGCTTTTGTTTTTTCTTCTGTTATTTCAGGATATTTTTGTTTTAACCAATGTGCCATATCTTTGTCTTTTTGCGTTGTCATACTTATTTTTAAGTTCATTGTATTTGAAATTATTCCATTATATAAAAGTATTGCTGACTCTCTTGAAATATCAATATTATTATTTTTAAATCGCTCTGCAACTAAGGTTGCTGCTGCACCAATCATTTCAATTTGAATTTTAATATCTTTTTGTTTTGATAACCATTCATTCATTTTATGATGGTCTATTACCTCTTTAATTTGATTAGCATTTATGGCCTTAGGCAAATACCTTAATCCATTTGTATCAACTAATATAACTTCATCATCACTAAATATTTGCGATACAGTTTTTAATTCAATTCCATATGTCTCTAAAACAATTTGAACTTCTTTTCTCGCTTGTCCTTCATAGTAATATTCTGCGTTATAACCCATTTTTCTTAGTAATTCCGCATATGCATACATTGAAGATATCCCATCAATGTCAGGTTTTATGTATGATGTTACTATTTTTCTCATAAAATCCCCTCACTTTTATTTTTAATAATAATATAATAAATAAAAAACATCAAGAAAAATCCTTGAAATTTTTTATTTGTATAACTATTCAATTTCTTTTAATTTTTTATAACTATATATAGAAAGTATCAAAAATACAACTGTTGCAATTATAATAATTATACTATATTCATTATCTGATCCAGTTGCTGGTAACATTTTATTTGCTTTACTTGAATCATTTTTCTGTATTTTGCTATTGTTAGAATCAGTATTACTAATTATACCATTATTATTATCTTGTTTTGAACTACTTGTATCATTACCATTTATTTCAGAATTACCAGATTTTTCATCATCGTTATTGTCAGATTTTGAATCTTCATTCTTTTTATTATTCTCATCATCTGATTTTGAGTCCTCATCCCTTTTATTATTCTCATCATCTGATTTTGAATTCTCATCTTTTTTATTATTCTCATCATCTAATTTTGAGTCCTCGTCTTTTTTATTATTATCATCATCTGATTTTGAGTCATTATCTTTTTTATTATCGTCATCAAATTTTGAATCTTCATCTTTTTTATTATTATCATCATCTGATTTTGAGTCTTCGTCTTTTTTATTGTCATCATCATCAGATTTTGAATCATTATCTTTTTTTACAATTTCAATTTTCTTTTCTGTTGATGAACTATTTCCAGCATTGTCAGTTGTTGTTACTTTTACTGTGTAAGTTCCAATATTTGATAAAATAATTCCTGCTTTATTGTCAACATTAATATTCTTTCCATCTTTGTCTTTTATTTCAATATTTGTTCCTTTAACACCAGACAAAGTATCTGCTCCAGCTTTATATGTTACATTTGCTCCCTCATAATATTTATCACTTTCTTTATTATTGCTTATTGTAATTTCAGGATTAGATGGTTTCGTTTTATCTATCATAACATTAAGTTTTACTGCTCTACATTCTTTTCCATCTTTTATTTTTGTTAAGTATATTTCATGCTTTCCTTCTTTACTTATTGTTAATATATGATCATTATTATCTTGAATTTTTTCCATATTTTTTATTTCTTCCTGTGTAAATGATGTACTTGTTATTGATAATTTAAATGGTTCATTAATGCCGGCCATTGTCATTTGATCTTTTATTGTAAGTTGAACATCTTTATTTAACCAAACATCACATTGTGTTTTAGTATCGCTAATCAATAAACAAGCTGAACTGCTTCCAGAACAGTATAGTTCATAATTACCAGCTTTGTCTTCACAATATACCCATAAGTATTTGTCATTTTGACTTCCAATTGAATCCCCATTTTTTATTGATGTCCATGATGAATCTTTAGTGTTTGGTTCAATGTTATGGTCTGTCCACTTGTATTTTAAAGAACTTTCATTAACACCTGATGAATATTTATCTGTAACATTAATTTTTAATTTACCAGACCCTACATCCTTTACTGTTATTTCAGGTTCACTAGTATCTTTGTATTCAGTTACACCTTCAATTCCTGTTAATCCATCTTCAATATATAAGTCCTCATAAGATACATAGAATTTACCATTAGTTCCCCAATCTTTTCCCCATGAATTTTGTACAATATATGCACCATCTGTACTAGGTCTGTTTGATGCTGGGAAATTATTTTTTGAATATGTATCATCCCATCCTACAATTACAACAGAATGATTTGAACCATTAGTTGTTCTTGTTTTATTAAAACAAACCTTATTTCCATTTGAACCATCTTTAATTCCAACAGTTTGAACTCCACATCTTATTCCACCATTTTCCATTATGAAATTTTTATATTCTGCTCTTATTTCATTAACTTGAGCTTTTGTAAGAGTGTTATTGCTTCCATCTTTATATACTAGGCTATTATTATTATATTCTTTTTTTATTGCTGGAAGAGTCTTTGTCAAACAAACATTACCAGATGCTCTTTTTCCACCAGATGTAACATCTAAATCAGGTTGTAACTTTTCCATTGCATTTACTATTAGACTACTTTCGGCTACTCCTTCTATTTTTAAAATATCATCTTCAGTTTTTTTAGATCCATATATTTCACTTAACACCTTTTCTGTTTTATCTGTTAACACTGGACAATAATCTCCATCTCCTTTAGCTGTTAAGACTGAAAATACTGGATTCTTTTTTATAAAACCATATTTTCCTTTCTTTTGACCTAATTTTACATGTGATTCCATTACAGTTGCAATTGACATATGTGGGCATATTCCATTTTGATATTGATTTTTTACTACAAGTGATATTTCTGATGTTAAATCATATTTTTGTGGTATAGCTACTGCATATGTTCTATTTACCATATTTGCAATAAATGATTCAATTAACATTATTACTAATATGAAAAAAACAATTAAATTAAATTTGAATTTTATTCTTCTACTCATAAGTATAATTCCTCCTTTATTTTTTATATTAAAATATTCAAATATTTTTAAACTTCCAATAAAAAACAAAAAGAGATTTGAAACCTCAAATCTCTTTTGTTGAAATGTATTAAATTTTGTTTTTACAAGCAATTAAATTCAAACATAATAATACTTGCCAAATATATTATCATCTTTTTAAGTGATTTTCAAGAACTCTACAAATATTTAATAAAAAATTTACATTAAACAATCCTGTTTTGCCTCACTTACAGTCACTTTTGCTATTTTATTTATTAAATCATTTTTATCTGTTTTATGCTTTACTACTATATAATTTGTTGTATGACCTTTTAGGTATTCTCCTTCACGCTCTTCGAATAAAACTTCTACTTGTTTACCTATATATTTTTTATTGTAATTGTATTCATTTTCGTTTGATAATTCTATTAATTTTTTGCTACGCTCTTCTTTTATTTTCCCATCTACTTGATTTGGCATTACTGCTGCTTTTGTTCCTTTTCTTTGTGAATATTTGAATATGTGCATTTTATAAAATGCTATTTCTTTTAAAAATTCATATGTTGTATTAAACTCCTCATCTGTTTCGCCTGGAAATCCAACTATAATATCTGTTGTTAATGCAGCATTTGGAAATTTTGCTCTTAGTCTTTTTGTTACTGCTTTAAATTCTTCTGTTGTATATCTTCTGTTCATTCTTTTTAATGTTTCTGTGCATCCGCTCTGTAATGATAAATGAAAATGGTCACATATTTTATCTAATTTTGATAATCTTTCCACAAACTCATCTGTAATTATTGTTGGCTCTATTGAACCTAATCGTATTCTATGTAATCCTTGTATTTTATTTATTTCCTCAAGTAAATCTATTAATCCAATATTTTCCCCTTTAAAATCTCTTCCGTATGATGCTATATGAATTCCTGTTATCACAACTTCATTTATTCCTTCTTCTACAACCTTTTTTATTTCTTCTATTACATTTTCTATTTTTCTACTACGAATATGACCTCTTGCATATGGAATTAAACAATAAGAGCAAAATCTGTCACATCCATCTTGTACTTTTATAACAGCTCTTGTTTTTTCAGTATATGTTGTTGTTCCAAGCTCTACATAATCTAATTTATACATTACATCTGATACAAGGTCTTCTGCTCCTTTTTGTGATATATGATTTTCTACTATTTGTATAATATCATTTTTTTCGTTATTTCCAATTATTAAATCTATCTCCGGTATTTTTTTAAGCTCATCTTTTGCAACTTGTGCATAACATCCACATGCTACCAATGTTGCATCTTTATTTATTTCTTTTGCTCTTCTAAGCATTTGTCTTGACTTTCTATCTGCAACATTTGTTACTGTACATGTATTAACTATGTAAACATCTGCATATTCGTCAAATTCAACAACTTCATATCCATGCTCTATAAATTTTTGTGCCATTGCATTAGTTTCGTATTGATTTACTTTACATCCTAAAGAGCAAAACGCTACTTTTTTTACTTCGTTCATTTTTATACCTCTCTTATTCATTCAATGTTTATAATTATAACATCTTATGTGAAATATGTAAAGCAATGAAAATATATACTAAAATCTTACATCTTCTTTATTTTTTCAGGACCGTCCCATTAATTACATTAATTAACTGGCAAAGCTTTTCTTATTTCTTACTCTCATAATTGATTCGGCAGGACCGTCCCCGTTTTTTTTATTATAAATTTCCAATTTCAGGGTTGTATTTTATGTAAACTTGTAGTATAATAGTTTTATATAGTTTTTAAAGGGGGATTTTTAATGTCTAAGACAAAAAAAATTATTATTTTATTAATTTCTTCAGTTTTATTTTTATTATTATTTTCAATAAAAAGTGATGCATATTGCTGGCCTATTGCTAATAGTAATGGTACTATTGATTATAATAGTAGTTATATTGAATATGGTTACGGAAAAAGAGTTTATTCTGTAGATACAAATTTATGGAAAAATGAAGTGAATTATTGTAAAACGGAAAATCATCATGGTGTAGATATAACAGGTACACCTGGTGCAACATATAAAATCGTATCAGTTTCTAATGGTACAGTTATTGCAACTAGTGCAAATAGATCAACATGTGCAGGAACATCCTTTGCCAACAATAATCAAAGACAAGGACCTAATCATTCAAATGGTGGCGGTTACGGAAACTATGTTCTTGTAAAAGATAATAACTCAAATTTTGTATTTGTTTATGCGCATTTATCACCTAATTCATTAACTGTAAAAAAAGGTGATTCTGTAAGCATGGGTCAAGTTTTAGGAACAATGGGTAGTAGTGGTGACGCAGGACATATGCATTTACATTTTGAAATAAGAAGAAACATTGCATCTGCATTGGCAACACCTTCTTCTTCAACAAGCAATATGAAAACAACTTCTGCATTTGATTATGAAAGTAATTCAAGTGTTTCAATAAATCCAGTAAAATATATTTATACAAAACAAATGGCAACAGATTTTGTTACAAATTTATATCAAAATATTTTGGGGAGAAATCCTGAAACAACTGGATTAAATAACTGGGTTAATCGTTTAATGACAGGTACATCACAAAGTACAATTGTTGCATCATTTTATAATAGTAAAGAATTCCAAAATAAAAACTATTCTAATGAACAATTTGTTGAAAAATTATACAATGGATGTTTACAAAGAAATAGCGATATTGGTGGTAAATCTCATTTTGTTACATTACTAAATAATGGACGCTCTCGTTCAGATATAATAAATAGCTTTGTAAAATCACAAGAATTTAAAAATTTAACAACAAAATTCTATGCTCAAGATTTTGTTGCAAAATCTTATGAATATGTACTTGGAAGAAAAGTTGATGCAAGTGGAAAAAATCATTGGACAAGATTATTAATGAGCTCAAACTCTCCTGCAACAATTTTAAATACATTATATAACAGCTCAGAATTTACTAATAAAAGATATAGCAATGACAATTATGTAGAAAAATTATACAGTGGTTGCTTACATAGAACTAGTGATGCCGGAGGAAAAAATAACAATATAAGACTTTTAAATGCTGGAACTTCAAGAGCTGATTTACTAAAAAGATTCACAAGCTCAAAAGAATATCAAAGATTAGTTGCTAAAAACTATGGATTATCAAATATCGGATTATAATTATAAAAAAAACAAATCATAATATTGATATGATTTGTTTTTTTTTATATACTATATTTGAGGAGGTATACTTATGAAAAAAGAAAAGCACTCTAAACCACCACAAAGTAGAAATTTTGTAATAAATATTCTTATTATAATTTGTATTATTGTAATAATATTTTCTTTATATAATATTGGTTCATGGTTTATTGAAAATAAAAAAGGAACTGATTTAATATCTAATATTCAAAGTCAAGTTACTATAACATCAGAAGATATTTCAGTTAATAATTTAAATGTAAAAAAATTAAATTATGATTTTACAAATCTTCTATCAGAAAATTCAAGAACTGTTGGATGGGTTAATGTAAAAAATACAAATATAAATTATCCTGTAGTAAAATATACCGATAATGACTATTATTTAAATCACTCCTTTGATAATACAGAAAATTCTGCCGGATGGGTATTTGCAGATTATCAAAATAAATGTGATGGATCTGATTATAATACAGTAATATATGGCCATAACAGAAAAGATAAGAGCATGTTTGGTAGTTTGAAAAATGTATTAAAATCTGATTGGTATTCAAATGAAGATAATTTATATATAAACTTTTCAACATTAAATGAAAGTCATGTTTATAAAATTTTTTCAACAATTATTTGTAATGAAAAAGATGTTGGAGCTTATACTAAAACACAATTTACCGATGATACCGACTTTTCAAATTATATACAAATGTTAAATAATTCTAGTAATCATAATTTTAAAACAGACATTTCAGAAACTTCACATATTATAACCTTATACACTTGTCATGGATTAAATAATCAACGACTTTTAGTATATGCCACATTAGTTGAATAATTTAGAGTTACATGTACAGTAAAAAAATAAGCGAAGATTAAATTAAATCATCGCTTATTTCCTTTTTATAGTGAAACATTTTGGGGTTCACTTCAAAAATCATCTTCTTATTTTTTTAGCACTCTAACTTTCCTTTTATTCTCTTTCACCATAATAAGCTTGAAGCATTAATTCCTTAATTTCATGAACTAATGGAACACGTGGATTTGCAGTTGTACATTGGTCTTCAAAAGCCATTTCTGATAATTTATCAACTTTTGCTAAGAATTCTTGTTCATCTACGCCTGCTTCTCTTAATGTTTTTGGAATATTTAAATCTCTATTTAATTCTTTTACAGCTTCTATTAAAGAATCTACACCTTGCTCTGTTGTTTTTGCTTTTAACCCTAATCTTTTAGCTATATCTGCATATTTTTGATCAGCTATAAAATATTCGTATTTAGGGAAGGACACAAATTTTGTTGGTTTTGTTGCATTATATCTTATTACATATGGAAGGATTATTGCATTTGCTCTTCCATGTGGTATGTGGAATTCTCCTCCTAATTTATGTGCTATTGAATGATTTACTCCTAAAAATGCATTAGAAAACGCCATTCCAGCTATGCAACTTGCATTATGCATTTTTTCTCTTGCATATTGATTATCTCCGTTGTTATATGCCTCTCTAATATTTTTATATACTAACTCAATCGCTTTCATTGCTAAACCATCTGTAAAATCTGATGCCATATTAGAAACATACGACTCTAAACCGTGTGTTAAAACATCCATACCAGTATCTGCTGTTACGCTCTTTGGTAAGCTTTTAACTAAATCTGGATCAATTATTGCTACATCTGGTGTTAATTCGTAATCTGCTAAAGGATATTTTTTATTTATTTTTTTATCTGTTATAACAGCAAAAGATGTAACTTCTGATCCTGTTCCAGAAGTTGTTGGAATACAAACCATTTTTGCCTTTTCACCTAATTTTGGAAATTTGTATGTACGCTTACGAATATCCATAAATTTAAGTTTTAATCCCTCTGCATCTGCTTCTGGGTGCTCATAAAATAGCCACATTCCTTTAGCTGCATCAATAGGACTTCCTCCACCTATTGCTATAATTACATCCGGATTAAATGTATTCATCATTTCAACACCTTTTTTTATTGTATCAAAAGATGGATCTGGTTCAACCTCTGCAAATATCTCTGAATGCACATATTGAGATCTTTTTCTTAAATGATATAAAATTTTATCAACATAACCTAATTTAACCATACCTGGATCAGTTACAATAAAAGCTCTTGAAATATCTTGCATTTTTTCTAAGTATGCTATTGATCCAGCTTCAAAATATATTTTTTCTGGAACTTTAAACCATTGCATATTAACTCTCCTTTTTGCTACTCTTTTTATATTTATTAAATTAACTGATGATACATTAGCAGTTGTAGAATTTCCTCCAAATGTTCCACAACCAAGTGTAAGTGATGGCATATTTGTATTATAAATATCTCCTATTGCACCATGTGTTGATGGTGAATTTACTATAATTCTTCCCGCTTTTACAGTTTCTGCAAATTTTTCTATAGTATTTCTATCTTCTGAATGAATTACTGCTGAATGTCCTAATCCACCAAATTCTAACAATTTTTCTGCTAATTCTATTCCTTCATCTGAATTATTTACAATATAATAAGCCAATACTGGACTTAATTTTTCCTTTGAAAATGGATATTCAATTCCAACTCCATTTTCTTTTAGCACTAAAACTTTAGTATCTTGTGGTACTTCAATTCCTGCTCCTTTTGCAATATTATATGGACTTTTTCCAACAATATCTGCATTTAATGCACAACCTTTTTCTTCAATAAACATACTTCCTCGTAATTTTTTAGTTTCACTATCACTTAAGAAATAGCATCCTGCATCTTTCATTAAAGCTTCAAATTCCTTTTGAATATCTTTATCTATTATTACAGATTGTTCTGATGCACAAATCATCCCATTATCAAATGACTTAGACATAACTAAATCATTTACAGATGTTTTCAATTTTGCTGTTTTATCTATATAACAAGGAACATTTCCTGGTCCAACACCTAATGCTGGCTTACCAGATGAATATGCTGCTTTTACCATTCCGGTTCCACCAGTTGCCAATATTAAATTAACATCTGGATGATGCATTAACATATTTGTTGCTGTTATAGATGGCTCTTCAATCCATAAAATACAATTTTCAGGTGCACCAGCTTTTATAGCTGCATCTCTAACTATTTTTGCTGCAGCAACACTACATTTTTGCGCTGATGGATGAAATCCAAAAATTATTACATTTCTTGTCTTAGCTGAAATAATTGATTTAAACATTGTTGTTGAAGTTGGATTAGTTACAGGTGTTACACCTGCAATAATTCCTATTGGCTCTGCTATTTCTTCATAACCTTCTTCTTCATTTTCATTTATTACACCAACTGTTTTATCATATTTTATACTATGATAAATATATTCTGTTGCAAACATATTCTTTGTTATTTTATCTTCATAAATTCCTCTTCCAGTTTCTTCAACTGCCATTTTTGCAAGTTCCATATGATGTTCTAATCCTGCCATAGACATTGCTTTAACAATATTATTTACTTGCTCTTGGTCAAGTTTTAAGTATTCCTCAGATGCTTTTTTAGCTTTTTCTACTAAACTATCAATCATCTTTTTTACTTTGTTATCATCAGTAATTTCGTTTGACATAAATGCCCTCCTTTTATCTATTGTTTTATTGAATTATATTAATAAAAATTATAAAAGTCAAATAAATTTCATCGACCTTTTTTGCACTTTTTCAAAAAGAAAAGATATTTGATAAAAATCAAATATCTTTTCTTTTATTTTACATATTTATCTATGTTTGAATCTGTTAATTTAGTTTTTATTTCTTCAAAATTGTATTTATCATATTTCTTTTGATCTGCACTGTATTCACCATTCTCATCTGTTTCATAAGAATCTAGCTCTATAATTTCGCCATTTGAAATCTTATAATATGTTAATATACCAGTAGACATATTTTCTGATTTTATAATATTATTTGTAGAATCAACTGTTACCTCACAATAATCTACGCCAGCATGTTCTTTTGATGCCTTAACTTTTCCATCTTTGTAACTTACAATAACTGCTATAGAAGAATCCATAACCTGTGAACGTACAATATATTCAGGTTTATTATTTAATTTCATAAAATAATATGTATGATCTTCATCAGCACTAACATTTGTTTTTAACCAATTTTTATCTTTTAATGCTTTTTTTATTGCCTCATTTGCTTCATCAGTATTTTTTAAATCACTATCATTATTTGAATTGTTTTCTACAACATTTTCATTAGTGTTTGCGTTATTTTCTGATTTTTGTGAATTTGATATTTGAGTTTTTAAATCATTTATCTCATTATTTGCTACATTTAATTTATCAAATAAGAAATAACCTCCATATCCAATTCCTGCCACTAATAATATTATAATTATTATTAAAATAATTTGTCCTGCTTTTTTCATTAGTTTTCTCCCTTCTTTTAAATTTGATAAAATCATACCATTGATTCATTTTTTAATCAACTATTTTAAAAAATTTTTTCAATACTATTTAAATTGAATACTTTCAATAAAATTGTTATATACCAACATATTATTATCTACAGATATTTCAGTATCTGAAAATATGCTTACAATATATATTTTACCATTATTTTCGAACCAAAAATCTTTTTGCTTCATCCACTTAGAATCATTTAATACTGTATATGTTATTTGATATCCTTTAAAGTTTCCAATTTTTTCTTTACCTTTACTTATCTCTTTATGTTTTTCTGCATTTTTAACATCATACTTATAATTTTCATTATTGTTTGCAATTTTTTCTAAATCTGCACCATATTTTTCTTTTAATTTATTTGATTCATCTTCTGAGTATTCATATAATTGAATATTTATTAAATCACCATATGAATCATTTGTATACATATTTACTGATTTATCCTCTATGTCAACATTCCATTTACTTGAAACATTAAATATAACACTACCATTGCTCATACTTTCTGTTTTATCTAATTTATTTTTTTCGGCTTTGTTTTGACTTTGTTCAATACTTAAATCAAATTTTCCAACAAGTTCTTTTTCATTGTTTTCACCAAGCAAGTAAATATTAAAGATTATTTTTTTATTATCTGTGCTAAAGTTTGGAAATAATAATTTTTCATTTTTTATCCAATCAGTCCTTGTATATGTGTATTCTGATGATAATAAATCATTTCCAAGCTCATCCTTTACCTCAAATAAAAACTTCTCTTCTTCACTCCATCTTGGATCATTATACTCACTTGAAAGTGCACTTATATCTTTTTTAGGCTCTATTTTATTTTCATCTTTCACACCATTTTGATTAGCAAATATTGTTATATTCATTAATGTTGAAAACTCACTTGTTGAAATTGATGTAACATTCATTGATATTGGGGTATAATTAGTTTTTATCGCAATTCTATTTGTATCTTTTAAATTTTGTTCATCATAAAAACTTACCTTGTTTTCAACTTTATTATTTTTATCTAACTTCAAATCAAAATTCCATTCACCTTTAACTCCAGCTATCTCTGTAACTTTAATATTTAATTCAAAACTATTTAAATTTGATTCAAATTTTTCAATTGAATATAATGTTGAAATTACGTATGTGTTATCATTTCTTTCAAAATTTTGCTTATCAACATCTATATGAATATTTTTATTTACCATAGTATCTACAACTATATTATCACTATTTTTTATAAAATTTAGCTCTTTATTAGATTGTATTTTATAATTTACTATTACTGCATTTTGATCAATTGCATATGTCTCTAATGTAACTGATATATCACTATTTAAAACTTCATCATTTACCGAAACAATACTATTATTATATTTATCTTCATTAATATTAAATAAACCAACTATCGATTTTCCAGTTATAGCTGCATATATTGTACCACTTGCTAATACAACCCCTGCAAATGAAGCTGCAATTGAAGCTACTTTTTTTGCTTTACTAGGTTTTAATTTTATAACATTATTTTTCTTTTCTTCTTTCTTAACAGTATTATTTATAAAATTATCAAACAAGTTATTTATATTATCAGGAACAGTTTCTGTCTTATTAAATAATTTTCTTATTTCTTCATCATTCTTATCATTTTTCATTTTAACACACTCCTTTCTTCTTTTCTAATATTTTCATTATTTCAGCTTTTGCTCTATGTAGTCTTGACTTAACTGTTCCTTTTGGCATCTCTAATATCTTTGCTATTTCATCTTGTTTAAAATCATTATAGTAATATAAAATTACAATTTCTTTTAAATCATTATCTAATTTATCTAAAATCATTTTCATTTCTATTCCTTCATCAAAATTAGATTTTTCTTGAATATTTTCAACATACTCAGATTCAAATGGAATTATCTTGCTTTTCTTTCGCAATATGTCATAACATTTATTAATTATAATTCTTGTCATCCATGTTTTAAAATATTTTTCTTCTTTTAAAGTTTCGATATTCTTATATGCTGTTTCTAACGCATCTTGTAATGCATCTTCAACATCATCTTCATTCTTTAATAAAGCTTTTGCTGTTTTATAAAAACTAAGCCTATTATCATTAATTCCTTTTATAAAAACTTCATTTAAATTTTTTTGGGCCATTTCTTCTCTCCATTTTCTTTTGATTAACTTACTATTCTTCGAATAAATAACTTAACATTCTAATCCAATCAACTCCATATATGTATAATGTTTCTCCATTATAATTAGTACTATATACAGTTATTCTTTCTTTGTATTCATCCCAAGTTTCATTTTCATAATCCCAACCATCATCAATTCCAATCATTTCTCTTACCAAGTCGCTTGATGATACTGGATCTATTACTACCATTTGATAATATATATCGCCTAATAATTTTGCTTCACTATCTGATAATTTTTTTACATTAATTACATAATCATAGTCATCTTCTTCTGTATTATCTAATATATCAACATGCTCTTTTAATGTTGCAGTTTTATTTACTAAATCAACTTCTACATATTTATATCTAACACTATATCCACTGCTTACAGGAATATCAAAATTTTGCTCATATAATGTGAATTTATTTAAATTTCCCTCATTTGTATTTGAAAAATTTTCTTGGTATTCACATTCTTCTTCAGAATTTTCTTGATCATTTGCATCTGAAAAATTTTCTTGATATTCACATTCCTCTTCTTCTACATTGTCATCAGTAAAGTTTTCTTGATATTCACATTCCTCATTTTCAATTGGTTTTTCCTCTACTTTTTTATTATCTTTTACTACTGTTTTTTCTTCTTCATTATCTTTAGTTTCTATTTTATTATCAAGCTCTTCTTTTTCACTACTAGTAGCTACTTCATTACTAGTAGCTACAATTTGATTTTGCTCTGTAATTTTTCCCTCGTTTAAATCTTTTTTAACATTTGCTCCAAATATACTTGTTATGACTACTACAACAGTTCCTACTATACTAAAAATTATTTTTTGTTCCATAAAAATCAACATCCTTTCTTTATTTATTTAACTATTAGACGCACATAAATAAAAAAAGGTTCATTTTATTTTAATTTTTTTAATTTTTTTCAAAGAACAATATTATAATATCCTAATACATATTAAATATCAATAAGGTAAAAAGCAAAAAAGAACTACAATTTTTATAGTTCTATTTTTACTATTTAATTTTTTTAATTAGATTGTATAACTCCATTCTCCTCTTCATGTATAAAGATGTCTGCATTTTTACATAGCATAAATATACCATAATTAAAACCAATCCCCAATTATGTGCATATAATACAAGCAAACTACATCCAAACAATAATATTGATAAACTTATAGTTGATACAACTTCTGTAATTTTATAGGCTTTTGCTCTTCCACAAAAAATACACAATGCGCTTTTTAATATTCTACCTCCATCTAGTGGATAAATAGGAATTAAATTTATAATTGCCAATAATAAATTTATATACATTATATCAACTTTAAAGAAACATATCATTCCCAAAATAAAATTAATTAAAGGACCTGCTATGTATATTATTATTTTTTTTAGCTCTAGTATGTTTGATTTTAATATCTTTTTATTATAATCTACTATTGGATTTATAAATGATATTGAAAATCCTATTGGCTTAATTTCCAGTACTGATGGTTTAAACCCTAAACATACACCAGTAATTAGATGTGCCATTTCGTGTGTAAATGCAAATATCATTAGTAATATGTATAATTTTATCTGATTTGTTAGAAAAAATATTAATGCAAATATTAATATTTTTAAATCTACCTTTATTTGCATATTATCACTTATACTCCTTTTAATAATTCTATTTACAATTATAATTAAACTTTAAAACTGTAATAGATATTCTGGATTAACTGCTCTATTTTCCCTTCTAATTTCAAAATGCAAATGTGGTCCTGTTGCTTTTCCTGTTGACCCAACTTTTGCAATTTCCATTCCTTGATTTACTTTATCCCCCTCTTTTACAAGTAATTCACTACAATGAGCATATACAACAACTACATCATTATTTTGAATCTTTAAATGTATTCCGTAATCACCTTTTGAAGATGCTTCAATTACAGTTCCATCCATAGCTGATATAATACTTGTTCCAGTAGTTGCACCTAAGTCAATTCCTTTATGATTTGCAGAAACAATTTCTGTTGAATTTCTTGTTCCAAATCTCGATGTTACTACACTATTTTGTAATGGATTTATAATATTAAAATTTGTCTTTATGTATTCTGCATCACTTTTCATTTCATCATCTGCTGTAATAAAGTTAGCAGTTTTTTCTATAAAATCTTCTGTACTTCCACCTATCCCAAGTTCCATATTTTGATTACTTGATTGCTCTTGAACTTCAGTAACATTCTGATTTCCATCATCTGTATTTGAATTTTCATTTTGAGTTTGTTCACTACTTTTATCATCTTGATTTTGATTATTTTCACTATTTTGTGATTCCTGGTTTTGTTCACCTTCATTATTCTTATTTAATTTTTTATCTATATCCTCTAATTTTGCACATACATCTGTATATATTTTATTAAAATTCACATCATAATTTAATACACTATTAATATTTGAAATATATATTTTTATTTTCTCATTTGGAGAATTTTTCACATAGTATATTCCACAATATATTAACAAACACACCAATATTTGAATAAACATTTTTTTAACTTTTGAAGTTGGTTCGCTTTTTGTAAAATTATCACTTGATATTCGTAAATCTGTATTCCTGCGTCTTTCTAAAACATCCTCTGCTCTTCTAATACGCTCTTCATCACTAATCAATCTATCCATATTAATAGCATCATTCCTTATCTAAAAAGTATCTCACTATTAATATATGTTTAGTATTAAAATATAATGCTTACAATTAATAATAATCCTAAAATTGCACTTGTACATTTTAATCTTCTCAATTTTCTTTTTACACTTGTATTATCAGGCTCTGTTTCTTTTAAATAATCGGCTATTATCAATTCTGCTTCTTTAATTACAAATTTTTTGTCATCCTCAGTTCTTTCATTTATATTTTTAAATTTATTTGAATACTCATGTTTTTTTGCTTTTTTATTTTCTTTTAATATAATTATAGCCTCCTCAATTGTATTAGATGGTACATCCTTTATTCTTATAATATTTCTCATATTTTCCATACCTATATACCTCCTAAAATTTATATATAGATATTTTTTCCATATTTCGTATTGTTATTCAAAAGTTTTTATAATTCCATCAGAAATTTTTTTTGACAAGTCCATTATTTTTGATAATGAAATATTTTGCAAACATCTAAAATTAAGTTCATTATCATTGTAATCTTTACCAACAACTACTTTTATTCCTATATCGCCTATTTTTTTCTTACTTTTATTAAGACCTCTTCCTATTATAATTCCATCATCTGCAATATATATGTTTCCAATTTCACTTTCTGCAGACAGAGCAGCATCTATTGCTACAACATATGGATTTTTATATTTTAATTTTATTTCTCTCATTTTTTGACTCATATTACTAAATGTTAAATTTTCATTTAGGTCTCCATATACATTAAAATTTTTATCTACGCCTTTTAATAAAGAACCTGTAATTGGTCCTATGCAATCTCCAATAACTCTGTCTGTACCTATACAACAGAAAACTATGTTATTGCCTTTATTCTGCGTGATTTTTGATTTTAGTTTTTTTATAAAATTTATATAATTTTCATCCTCTTTCAAAATTTTCCTCCATATCAATTCTTTATATTAAGAATATGTAGAAAAATTTATTTATATTCATTCAAAAAAATAAAAAGAGCTTTCAAAATTATACAAATAGGCATACTACCTAATAATTATAATTTTGTGCTCTTTTTAAATTTAAATATTATTATTGATTTTTAAATAAAAAACAATTTTCGTCGTGTGAATAAATTACACCTATTGCCTGCAAATACGAGTATATTATTGTTGATCCAACAAATTTCATTCCTCTTTTTTGCAAATCTTTTGAAATTTTATCTGATAATTCAGATGTTGTTTTATTAACTTCATATATTGTTTTATCTTGAGTAAATTGTTTTAAATAATTGTGAAATGTTCCATATTCTGTTTGTATATTTTTAAATATTTTAGCATTAATTATACTAGCGTTAATTTTTAATTTATTTCTTACTATTTTTTCGTTCAATAATAATTCATTTATTTTTTTGCTATCATAATTACATATTTTATCAATATCAAAATTATCATATGCTTTTTCAAAATCCGCTCTTTTATTTAATATACACTCCCACGAAAGCCCTGCTTGAAATGATTCTAATATTAACATTTCAAATAAATATTTTTCATTAAAATTAGGTTTACACCATTCTTCATCATGATATTTTATATATAGTGGATTTTTTAAATTACACCATTTACATCTACTCATAAAGTGTTCCCCCTTCTTATTCTAGAAAGTCTTTTCAATGTTTTGGTATATCTATCTAATTGTATTTTACCGTTATTATCACATTTTTTACATACTTTCAACGAGTTTTATCACATTCTTTTACACGTGTGTTAACACCATTAATTACTTCGTACTCTCTCTTCTCATTTTTATATACCTTTTTTTGTATTTCTTCTGCTAAATTAATACCTAATATTTCTGACATGCCTAATAAATATATTGCTACATCAGCAAGTTCTTCTCCTAAATCATTTTTCTTTTTTCTCCAAGCCTCATATGCCTCTGCAAGCTCTCCATATGTTAAACAGAATTCTTTATTAATATCTGTTGTGTTAAATCCTTTATTTACTTTATTTTGGTATATCTCTTTTTGTAGTTTTTCCAAATCAATCATTTTATCAACTCCTCTATTTTTATTGTTTGAATTTTAACATATTTATAGTCAAAGTTCAATTTAATAAAAACTTAAAAATTTTATTATAAAAAAAGAGATTTAAATTTTCAATAATTTAAATCTCTTTTTATTTTTATCCTTCTATTTGTTTTCTTACTTCTTCAGCAAAGTTTTCTTCTACTTTTTCGATTCCTTCACCTTTTTCTAATCTTGCAAATCTGTTTATTTTTGCATTTTTTTCTTTTAATAATTGAGAAACTTTGATGCTTGGATCTTTTACAAATTCTTGATCTACTAAACAGATTTCTCCGTAGAATTTTCCAATTCTTCCTTGAACCATTTTTTCTGCTATTTCTGCTGGTTTTCCTTCATTCATTGCTTGAACTTTTAATATTTCCATTTCCTTGTCAACTCTTTCAGCTGGAACTGAATCTCTGTCTAAGAATTCAGGTTTTGCAGCAGCTATTTGCATACAAATATCTTTTGCAAGTTCTGGTGTAGCATTTTCCATATCGACTAATACACCAATTTTTCCATCTCCGTGGATATATTTTTCAACTGTTCCTGTTGTTTCAAATCTTTCAAATCTTCTTATTGTCATGTTTTCTCCAATTGTTGCTATTTTGTTTGTTAAAACTTCTTGAACAGTTTTTTCTGGATCTGAAATAGATTTTTCAGCTAATAAATCTTCTACTGTTGCTGGTGCATTTACAGCTATTTGTTTAGCTATATCTGCAACAAATGATTTAAATTCGGCATTTGAAGAAACGAAGTCTGTTTCTGCATTAACTTCAACAACTGCTCCTACTTTTCCATCTTCTGATATATATGCATCTACTAATCCTTCTGCAGCAACTCTGTCAGATTTTTTAGCAGCTTTTGCTATTCCTCTTTCACGTAATAATTCGATAGCTTTTTCCATATCTCCATCTGCTTCTGTTAAAACTTTTTTGCAGTCCATCATACCTGCACCTGTTTTTTCTCTTAATTCTTTTACTTGGCTTGCTGTTACCATTGTAATACCCCTTTCTAAATGTTATTTTTGGAATTACAGTGCTTGTTTTTAGCTACTGTAAAAAAATAAGCTCCCACAATATTTTATAATGTAGGAGCAAATATATATCCGCCCTAGCAATTAGGACTGTATTTACTTAATTATTCAGCTGATTCAGTATTTGATTCTGCAGCTACAACTTCTTCAATTGAAGGAGCTTCTGAAACTTCTTCGAAGTTTGTTTCTGTAGTATCTTCTGATTCACCTTGATGTCCTTCAATGATTGCATTTGCCATTACATCTGCAATTAATTTTACAGCACGTATAGCATCATCATTTCCAGGTATTGCATAATCAACATCCTCTGGGTTACAGTTTGTATCAACTAAACCTACAACTGGAATGTTTAATTTTCTAGCTTCTAATATAGCTATTCTTTCTTTTTTAGGATCTACTACAAATAATACTCCAGGAATTTCTGTCATATCTTTAATTCCACCAAGATTTTTTTGTAATTTGTCCATTTCTTTTTTAAGTAATATTACTTCTTTTTTAGGTAATACATCAAATGTACCATCTTCTTGCATTGTTTCTAATTCGTTAAGTCTTTCAACTCTTTTTCTTATTGTACCAAAGTTTGTTAGCATTCCTCCTAACCATCTTTGATTTACATAGTACATTCCGCTCTTTTCTGCTGCTTCTTTCATACATTCTTGAGCTTGTTTTTTAGTTCCTACAAAAAGAACTTTCTTTCCTTCTTCTGCTTGACTTCTCATAAAGTCATAAGCTTCATCAATTTTCTTTGATGTTTTTTGTAAATCGATAATATGGATTCCGTTTCTAGCTTGGAATATATATTCAGCCATTTTTGGATCCCATCTTCTAGTTTGATGTCCAAAGTGAACACCAGCTTCTAGTAATTGTTTCATTGCAACTACTGCCATTTTAATTTCCTCCTTTTTGTTTTTACCTCCATAAAAGTTCAAACATTATAAAAAACTTATAGTTTTATAAGCACATTTTTATAACTAGTTTTATGTGTGTATTTTTAACGAAATTATTATACCAGCATTTTCCGTAAAAAGCAAGTGTTTTCACAAATTATTTTCTACTATAACAATCAAAAAATGTTTTTAATTCCTAATTGTAAATAAAAAATATATATGATATCCTATATATATATTTTTTTAACGAAAGGGAAAATTGTAAAATGAACTTTTATAATATGAATAAATCATTGGGACTTGCCCAAGATATTGATATCGATAAGGAAGCTTATTATTCAACAAACATCTTTATATTAAGTGATAATTCACAGATTTTAACTCAAAATTTTATGCTTCCTAATATTTCTAGAAAATTAGGATCTTACATTATTTTAGATCATAATAATGAAATGTATAATCTTACGCAAAATGTATTTAGCTCTTATGGATATAGTATTGAAAAACTTGATCTTGAAACATCATACAATTCATTTTCGTCTATTGAAAACGAGAATGATATTATTAATTTTTCTAATTCTATTTTAAAAAATAGCGCTTATCTTAGAAAACTTTTAAATACTAAATATAAAGGAAATAATGATTTCTACAAAAAAATAGAATTAATATTACGTTTAATTTTAATATATATGATGGATAAAGCACCTTATGAAAAAAGAAATTTTAATTTTTTAAAGAAAATAGTGCTAAAACTACATCAAAATGATTTAGCATATTTTAAGAAAATATTTAGTAATATTAGTGTTTCTTTAGAAACAAATACCAGTATTTACTTCTTAGATTATCTAACGGAAGATTATTACAACGAACTAATATCAGCTCTCGCAAAATTAGTATCTGATTATCCGGAAAGCAATGCCAGCCAAAATACAGCTTTATCAAAAGTTGAAGATTTTTATAATGAAAATAAATTAGCAGTATTATTCATAGATACATCAGATAGATCAGTTGAAAACTCAATGTTTTGTAGTAAATTGGAAGATTACTTAAAAAATGCTAATGATTCTAGAACTATTCCAATTTTTTTAACTTATGTTTCATTAGAAAACGTAGGATATATTAATAATTTATCAATCATAGCAAGATATTTTAAAAATCCAAATATCCTACATATAGTTAATTTTAGTAGTGTAGCAAAGATAATAAATTTATATAAAAAATCTTTACAAGATATCTTTAATGATATCCCATATGGTATTATTTTTTCAACAGCAAATGAAAAGAATATAAAATATATGCCAAAATTGCTAATGAATCCTGCTATATCTGAAATGATGAATCAAATATTAGTTAATAATAAATACTGTATTGTTTATAGAAAAAAAACTAAAACTACATTAGAACCTATAATGTCAGAAACAGAACAGATTACAAATCAAGATATATCTCCACAAAATTCATCTCAAAGTTTTTCAAACACACAATTAGATTCTGTTGAAACTGAAGATGAATTACTTGCACTACTAAAACATGATATAGACTCTGAAAAAGATTCATTAAAGAAAAAACACTTCACTGAATTATATAACTTTTTTTCAAGAGCATAAAAAGGATGCTAAACATAGCATCCTTTTTTTATATCATCATACAATATATACAACTTAAGATTAATTGAATAATTACTATTATGTTTGTAATTTTAAAGATTTTTTCAATTTTTGCTCTTTGTTGTATAGTATTATAAAACTTTCCAATTTGAACCTCATTTAATTTCATATACCCTTCTATATCATCAATGTACACTGACTTTCCACTGCTTTTGCTATAATGCGAATACTTTTTTTTAGGTGCTATATTTTTATATAATCCATTGGATATAATTCCACCTATAATATTTCCAATTCCAATAGTAATAACATAAAAAACAACTATATATGAATATTTACTACTATTCATCATCTTTTTTATAGCATCCGGTAAATTGTTTGAAAAAATTATCATAGCCAACATAGTCACATATGCACATATAAATCCAATTACTAGTGATAAAGATTCCACGCGTAAGAATTTTCTTTTGATTGTTTTATCATAACGATTTGGGCAGTTCTCTAATATTTTTAAAATATCTGACTTATATTTATAAATTTCTTCCTCATATTCAGATCCTTCAAAAGAATATGAAATCTTATCTTCATTAAAATATAAATATATAGATATTCTTCTATATTCACTATTTGAAAGTAACTCATTATTATTCTTTTTATTTGAAAGTGATGATGTTAAAAAATTAATATCAATTTCCTTTATGTTAGATTTATTAATTGTTTTTAATTGTTCTTTAAACCACTCAAAATTATCTTTTTTTAGCTCCTCACCTGAATGCAAAACAATTTTGTAATTTAAAATATTATCTGCACCTCGAAATACATCTGCTTTATGCTTTTTATAATATTTTAATTTCTCATTATATGCATATAATTTGCCATAATGCTCTTTTTCTCCTTCTAAATATTCTGCTATTTTTATAATCGTATCTATAGAAATTATTTTATTATTAATTGCATCAAAATTCATTTTAATCTCCTTAATTAGATTATTCTTTTGTAATTTTTATTAAATTTTCAATAATCTATAATCTCAAAAAAACTTTTTTACTAATCAGCTACCTTACTTTGTGCTAATTTCATTGACAATAGCTTACTTATACCATTTTCTTCCATTGTAACACCATATACTGTATCTGCAGCTTCCATTGTTCCTTTTCTATGTGTTATTACTAAAAATTGTGTATCAGAGCAGAATTTTTTCAAATATTCTGCATATCTATAAACATTAACATCATCAAGAGCTGCTTCAATTTCGTCTAATATACAGAATGGTGCTGGGTTTATTTTTAATATTGCAAACAATAAAGCTATTGCTGTAAAAGCTTTTTCTCCTCCTGATAATAACATCATATTTTGTAATTTTTTACCAGTTGGTTGTGCTTTTATATCAATTCCACATTCCAATACATTATCTTCATCTTCTAATATTAGCTCTGCTTTTCCGCCTCCAAATAATTCAACAAAGACCTCATTAAAGTTCTTGTTTATTAGTTTGAACTTTTCAACAAATTGTTTTTTCATTGTATCTGTTATTTCAGAAATCATTTTCCTAAGTTTAGATATTGTATTTTCTAAATCCAATCTTTGTTCGCACATGAAATCATAACGCTCTTTTGTTTTTTTGTATTCTTCAATTGAATCTACATTAATACTTCCTAAGTCTTTAATTTCCGCTCTTATGTCATTAACTTCTTTTTGTGTAGTTTGAACATTTTCAACTTTCTTATGGTCAGTTGCATTATTTGGTGTTAATTCATATTCTTCCCACAAATTATTAACAACTAAATCTATATCTTGTTCCAATTTTGTCTTTTTAACATCTATTTTTACTAAATTTCCTTTTAAGTCTTCTAATAAATTAAATTGATCTGTAATATCTTTCTCAATTTTATTTAGTTCTTCATTCTTATTGACTCTATCTAATTTTAATTGCTCTATTTTTTCAGTACTTGTTGATACACTATTTTTTATTTCTATAATTTGATTTTTTAATGATTCAATTTTCTCTTTTAGCTCAATATCTTCTCGTTTTAAATCTTCTATTTGGTCATTTTTTACAGTAATTGCATTATTATAATTTTCAATATCTTTATCTATTCTTTCAATAATTTCATCAATTGAAGATCCACTTTCATCAAATGAAGATACAGATATTTTTAAATTTGTTATATCAAAATTTAAATCATCAATATATTTTTGATTTTCACTATTGGCCTCAGCAAATTCTTTAATTACAATAGACAATTCATTAATTTCTTTTTCTAAATCTTCTACTGAATTTTGAATATTTTGCTTTTGATTTTTAATATCTGCTTTTTGGTTTTCAATTTTTTCGTTTTCATTTCTTAATTTACTAAGTGTATTTTCTAATCTTAAAATTTGCTCTTCCACAGATAACATTTTTTGTTTTTCTGTTGCATATACAATATTTATCTGTTGAATTTTTTCATCTAATTCTTTTGAATCTTCAACAAACTCCGAAATAGATTCTTCATAATCTTGTTTACTTCTCTTTGTTTCACTTATTTTATTTTGCAATACTTCTATTTCTTTTGCTAAATTTTCTATTTCTCTACCTCTACCTAAGATATTTACAGTTTTTTGAGCAACAGAACCACCAGTAATTGCTCCTGATGCATTTATTATATCTCCCTGAATAGTAACAATTCTAAATCCATATTTATTTTCTTTTGCAAGAGCTATACCAGTATCCATATTATCAACAATTACAGTTCTTCCCAATAAATTATAAACTATTTGAGTATATTTTTTGTCAAATTTAACAAGATCTGCTGCCACACCAATTACACCTGGAAATTTTCCTTTTATTTTATCAATTTTACTACCTTTAATTGAAGTTATCGGTAAAAAAGATGCTCTTCCCATATTATTTGCTCTTAAGTGATTTACTAATTTTTTTGCAACTTCTTCACTGTCTGTAACAATATTTTGTAGCATTCCACCTAAAGTCATTTCAATTGCAGTTTCATATTTTTTATCAACAGAAATTAAATTTGCTATAATTCCATGTACACCTTTATTTAAATCTGCATTTTTATCACAATCTGTTAATAATAATTTAACAGCTTTCGCATATCCTTCTTTTTCTTTTTCAGTTTCAATTAAGAATTTTTGTCTGGAATCTTTCATTCTAAGCTCATAAGACATTTTGTCAATTTGCTCATTAAATTCTTTTATTTTATTTTCAATTTTCTCTTTTCTATTGGAATTTTCCTCTAATTCTTTAGTAGCACTATTTTTTTCAGATTCAATTTTTTGGAACTCTTTTGACATATCTTGTTTTTGTGTTCTAGTTCTATCAAGCTCTGATACAGTCTCTTGTATTTCTGTTTTTATGTTTTTTTGTCTTTTTTCAATATTTTCGAAATTAGCATCTAAAGAACTTATTTCTATGTTTTTTTCATATTTTAAATCAGTATTTTTTTCTATTACTTGCTTTTTAGCTTCAATTTCAAGCTCTTTAGTAGATAGTCCTTTTGTAAGTTTGCTTAATTCAGCTTCCTTTTCTTCAAGCTCTTTTTCAAATTTTTCTTTATTAGAAAATAAAGAATCCTTTTTTTGCTTTTTGGTATCCTTTTCTTCTTGCAAATCTTTTATTTTTTGTTTTGAATCTTCAATTTCTGATAAAAGCCTTTCATTATTCTCTTTATTATGTAATATCTTCTCATTTGAAATTCCTATTTCAGAATTAATTTTTTCTATTTGATTTGTACTTTCAAATCCAATATTTTGACACTTTTCTATTTCTTCAATTAATTCATCTATTTGTTTTTTCAATGTGCCTTTTTTATTTTGAATATTATTTAATTTTTTTTCTTCATCATTTTTTTGATTTTCTAATATTTTTAAATCTTCAACAACTTGCTCAAGTTTTTCTTTATATGTTTCGATATTATGAATAAACAATCCAACTTCAATATCTTTTAAAGATTCATGTAGCTCTAAAAATCTTTTTGCTTTTTCTGATTGAATTCTAAGAGGATCAAGTCCTGCTTCAATTTCAGATAAGATATCATTTATTCTTAATAAATTTAACTTAGTTTGCTCCAATTTTTTTTCAGATTCTGATTTTCTTGCTCTATATTTTACAATACCAGCAGCCTCTTCAAAAATATGTCTTCTATCTTCGGATTTATTACTTAAAATTTCATCAATCTTACCTTGACCTATTATAGAATATCCATCTTTACCTATACCAGTATCCATAAATAGCTCTAAAATATCTTTTAATCTACATGGTGTTTTATTTATAAAGTATCCAGTTTCACCACTTCTATATATCTTTCTTGTGACAATAACCTCTGCGTATTCCACAGGTAACTCACCATCTGTATTATCTATAACAATAGATGCTTCTGCAAATCCCAAAGATTTTCTATTTTGTGTTCCAGCAAAAATAATATCTTCTGATTTCGCACCTCTTAATGATTTCATACTTTGTTCACCAAGAACCCATCTAATACTATCTGAAATATTACTTTTTCCAGATCCATTCGGTCCAATTACAGCGGTAATTCCTGGTTTAAATTCTAAAACTGTTTTATCTGCAAAAGATTTAAATCCTTGCAACTCTAATCTCTTTAAGTACATCTTCTTTCACCTTTCATATGTTGATTTTCTTTGTATATCATATATTAAAATTTGTAATTAATCAAGTGAAAAATTCTATATTTAATAACTCTAAATATCTTTGAAATGGCTTCAACAATAGCCAAATGAGATTTAAGTCGACTGACTTAAATCTCATTTTATTATAACTTTATTTTTAATTATATACTTTCAATAAAATAATCCTGTATCTGTTTTATAAGTTCGCCTTTAACATCTTCAATGCTCATACCTTCAATTTGTGCACCGGCAAGCGTTATATGTCCTCCTCCGCCAAGTTTTTCTAGTATAACTTGAACATTTATATCTCCAATTGAACGACCACTAATAAACACTTTTTCTCCATTTTTTCCAATTACAAAAGATGCACTTATATCACTAATCGTTAATAATGTATCAGCTGCCTTTGCACATATAATGTTTGCATTTGTATCTTTTTTATCATACACTGCAACAGCTATACTATTATATACAACTTCTGCATTTGAAACAATTGATGAAATTGTATTATATGTGTCTAAATCACTTTGGAACCATTTCTTTACTTTTATTATATCAACACCACATCTTCTTAAATATGCTGCAGCATCAAATGTTCTTACACCTGTTTTAAAAGTAAAGTTCTTTGTATCCATCATAATTCCAGCATATAATGCCTCAACCTCTGTTGTAGATAATTTAATATCATTTTTTGAATATACAATAAGTTCTGTAACAAGCTCTGCTGCAGAAGATGCATATACTTCTTGAAGAGATAATATAGGATTTTCAATATATTCAGTACTCATTCTATGATGATCTATAACTACTATTTTACTTGTTTTTTCTAATAATTCTGGTACTTCCACATATGTTCTTCTATTTGTATCAACAACAATCACTAAAGAATTTGAATTTACTTTTTCTAAAGCTACATCTTTGCCAATAAACACATCATCATATTCTTTATGCTCTTTAATATTAGCCATAAATTTATCAAGACTCATACCTGTAGTTTCATTAACAATAAACGCATCTTTTTGTAGTGATTTTGCCATTCTATATATACCAAGTGCAGACCCCATACAGTCAATATCGCTATTACTATGACCCATTATTAAAATATTATCTGAATCAATCATAATTTCCTCAAGAGCTTCAGCAACTGTTCTTGCTTTAACTCTTGTTCTTTTTTCTAGCTCTTCAGTTCTTCCACCAAAAAATACATATTTTCCATTTTCTCTTACTACTGCCTGATCTCCTCCACGGCCTAATGCTATGTCTATACCAGCTCTAGCATTTTTATATTTTTGATAATTACTTTCTCCTTCACTAGACATTGATATACTTAAAGTAGCTTGAACCTTTTCTGGAATATTAATTCCTTTTATTGTATCTAGTATACTAAATTTTTCGCTTTCCAATTTTTTTAAATTTTGCTCTTCACACACTAGTACAAAAGTATCTCTTTCGGATTTAACAACAATTCCCTTAAATTCATTAGCCCAATCATATATATTTTTCTCAATTTTAGCTAAAATTTGGCTTTGATCTTCTCCATCAATTCTTTGCATTGTTTCTTCATAATTATCTATTTTAATAACTCCAATGCATACTTTAGTAGACTCTATTTTTTCTGCCAATTTTTCTTTTTCTGTTTCATCAAGAAAATATAATGTAGCCATGTAATTTTTTTCTTCTTTTTTGTCATTTGATTTTGTTTTAATATATTCACCAATTACTTTATATTTTCTTTTTTCAATAACAATATTAGTAATAACTTTATTATCTTTAATTTTTTCGTTATTCTCAATTTCAAGTTTTATTTCTTTTAATAATCTCGCCAAATATTTATTTATATCAAAATTATTAAATTCTTGAACAAACTTTGCATTTTTCCAGATAATATTTCCATTTGTTTCTGCCATTATTAATGGAAATGGTGAATTAATTAATGATCTTTTTGATACTTTATCAACATTAAAGTTTAGCTCTTTAATACGCTCAGATAATTCAGCTTTACGCTTATTATCTGTCCACAATGTATATACTACAATTATTGCATAAATAATTATAGACGGAATTATACATATAGGTTTTAGCATACATATTAATAAAAGCAATATAGCAATTATCACCAAATAAACTTTAGTTTTTGATACTAATGCATCAAAAAATTTCATATTATTATTCGACATCTATATACTCCTTTTCTTTTATCCTCAGATACAAACTATTTTATGCTATTCTGACTGATTTGTCAATTTATTTAGCTCTTCACGCTTTTTATATTTATAGTCCACTAAATCTGTAATTAATACTTTAATAACAGCTGCAACAGGAACTGCTAAAAACATTCCAAGTATTCCAAAATATGCACCACCAATTGTTACCGAAAATATAACAAGTAATGGACTTATTTCTAATGATTCTCCAACAATTTTTGGATTAATAAAGTTAGCATCTATTTGTTGCAATATAATTACAACAATTGTCATTTCAATAGCCTTTGATAAACCTCCAGTAAGTATTGTTAATATAACTGAAATAGCGACTGCAATTATTGCTCCAAAATATGGAATTAAATTAAATAATCCTATAAATAAACCTAACATAACAGCATATTTTACATGCATTATAGACATTGCAACTGAAGTTAATATTGCAACAACAATTGCATCTAAAAATTGACTACTAAGAAACTTGCAAAATATTTCATTTGTTCTATTGAAATACTTTCCAATATTTTTATAAGATTGTTTGCTGAAAAATGCACCTGTTAATTTTCTAAAAAATTCAACAATTTGTTTTCTATCTAGTAATAGATATAATGAAACTACAAAAGAAACAAATATATCAAAAATTCCAGAAGCAAAACTAATTACGCCTTGTGCATATTGACCAATCATATTTAAGTTTATGTAATCTTCTATTTTAAATCCATTAAATTGATTTATAATATTCATAAATCTTTCGCTTTTAAATATTGAATCCTCTGGTAGAGCCATTATACTTTCCTTAATACTTATATAATATGACTGAAAATTATTTACTAAATCTTGAAAGCTCGTTGTAATTGCTGGTACTAAAAATCTAAATCCTATTACGATTAGCAATATAAACAACACATATACTGTAAAAATACTTAGTGGTCTCGCACGTTTTTTTATAAACTTAACTTTTCCATACATTTGCTCAAATTTTCTAGCTGGTATATATAAAATATATGCAATTATTATTCCCACTATAAATGGTGATAATACTGAAAACAGGTTTGAAAACCAAGTTTTTATATCTGCAAAAGAATCTAAAATTTTATATACCAATATGAGCACAAGAGCAAATGAAAACCAATACGTCCATTTACTTATACATTTCTTATCTTTCCTCATAACACTTTATCCTTTCGTTTAATATCTCTATAATTATAACATATATTGTATAAAATTTCCATATTATGTTAAATATATTTTTATAAATAAACTCGGCAAAGTTTCTTATCATAATATCTTCAGAAAAGTCATAAAAAAAATATGTAGATATCATAATCTACATATTTTTTATTTATGAAATTTATTTCATTTTCAAAATTAAAATTCATATATATAACATTCTAAGTTTCTTCTACCAAAACTTGTGCATTGTGAGTAAGAAGACATGTATACATCTAATTTATTGTTTGAAATTGCTCCGCCTCTATCTTGAACTACAAACCAACCACCATTTGGTTGATTAGCGAAATATGGAATATAAATAATTGTTCCTATCGCATATCCTTTTCCTGCTGCTACAGTATACCATGGACTTGCTGTAGCTCCACATGCAGTTTTTGTATTTCCCCCACATGATGCTGCACAATATGCTGAAGTATTCAATGTTGTTACTTTTGGTGTTAATCCTTCAACCTTTGATGCAAGTGATGAACTACTGCCTGATACTTGTGGTGCATTTTCTGCATTTGCTGAAGTACTTATTGATGAAGAACTTCTTGATGTAACTGTTGCTACCTTTTTGTTTCTTATTTCTTTAACACAATTTACTGGATTTTGAATAACATTTTCTGCTATTTGAACTTTTTCTGTCTCTTGTCCATTTAAATATTTTACTTTATATGTTACTTCTTTTGTTCCATCTACACCATTTTGAACTACTTTTTCTTCTTTTTGTCCATCTCCTGTAGATAAATCTTTTGTTTCGGTTTCATATGCTATAGTAGCCTGTTCTTTAATTATTTTTTCTGTTACAGAATTATAATTTGATAATACTTTATCCATTGATAGCTCTTCTGATACAACCTCAGTATTTTGTGTTTCAGAAGTACTAGCATTTTTAGTAATCTTTATTGTTTTATTATCAGATATTTCTTCTTCTGAACCTGGTATTACTTTTTCATTTGGTAATAATATAATGTGATTTTCATCTAAGATTTCTGATATCTTTGTTTTAGATGTTAATACATCCATTTCGTAACCATCTGAAAGAATAATTTTTACACTATTAAGTTTTGAACTTGCTGCCATAACGCCTATTTCCATAATGAATAATAAAATTATGCTTATTGATATAACCTTTCTTAAGGATATCGAAGCTTTATCATCTTTTTTCATAAGAAATTCGTTCCCTCCTTTTTTAAGCAACATGGTTATTATAGCATCGTTTACTTGTTTTGTCAAATTTATGTCTATCTTACACATATTACTTGCCATTTTATACTATATTATATTCAATGTACTGGAAATTTATTCCTACTTTATATTAAATGCATTTAAGGCATTTTGATATGTCACCTTTGCGACCTCTTCAATATCCATTTGTTTTATTTCTGCAATTTTTTTTGCCATATATATAACATTTCTTGAATCATTTCTTTTTCCTCTATTAGGCTCTGGTGATAAATATGGACTATCTGTTTCTATTAATATTTTATTCAATGGAATATTACTTATTATTTCATTTGCATTTTTTGTATTTTTAAAAGTTATTGGTCCTGCAAATGAAGTATAAAAATTTTTATTTAAACCCGTTTTTATTAAATCTGCATTTAGTGGACAACAATGAAATATTCCAGGTCTAACAAATTCTGTATTTTTTATTATTTCTATAGTATCCATTATTGCATCTCTTGTATGAATTACAATTGGTAAATTTAAATTATTAGCAATTTCTATTTGTTTTTTGAATGCATATTTTTGTAATTCTTTTTGATCTTTATTCCAATAATAATCAAGACCAATTTCGCCTATTGCAACAACTTTTGAGTTTGATTTAGCAATTTTCTCAATTTCTAATAATTGGCTTTCTAATTCATCATTTGTTGCAGGAATATCATTTGGTGAGATACCTGAAGTTGTATATATAAAATCATATTTTTTTGCGAGTTCAATACCAATTTTAGAAGATTCTAAACTATATCCAGCACTAACAAATTTCGTTACACCAGATTTATAAATTTCATTAATAATAAAATCTCTATCTTCATTAAACTTTTCATCATCGTAATGTGCATGAGAATCAAATAACTCCAATTCGTATCCTCCTTTTATTTAAATTCAACAATAACTGTAGCTATTGCATAATCTTTTACATGCGAAATACTAACATCTATTTCACTTATAAAATCAATACTTTTTAAATTAACATATGGCTTACCATTTTCATCATTCATAATTTCAATGTCAGTCCAGTTTACACTATATTTATCATCCAATCCTGTAGAAATTGCTTTAAAAATTGCTTCTTTTGCAGCAAATCGTCCTGCATAAGATTGATATTTATTAGTATTTTTTTTCTCACAATATTCAATTTCTTTATTAGTATAAACTCTTTTCTTAAACTTATCACCATATTTTTCGTAAAGATTTTTTACTCTTTCCGTTTCAATTATATCATTACCAATTTTAAATTTCATCTTTTTTCTCCAATTTTTTTAAATTTTTTTAGATATACAGAAGTAATATTTTTCTATATTCATATAGCTTTAAATATTCTTCAATTCACAAACATTAATAAAAACAATACTAACCTACATTTTAAGAAAAAATATCGACAGATTGTCGATATTTTTTCTTAAAATTATTCACATATAAAATATGCTGTATTGATTCCTTCTGTAGAATGCCATTTTCCAAGTACAGTAATTTTCGAAATATCTGAGAATTCATATTTAGGATCTACTATTGTATTTCCATATTGATCAATTACTCCCCATTTTCCGTCTTTTTTTACTGCAACAAAACCATATTCATTTTGTTCAGTTATATCATCATATTGATATTGTACAACTAGTGTACCATCTTTATTCACAAGTCCATATTTTCCATCATTTTTTGCTGTAAATAATGTGTTATTAGGAAATGCATCTCTGTTTGATTTTTCCTCGAATTTTAAATTAACTAATTTATATTGGTTATCTACATTCATTCTTATATAACCATCACGTACTGTCATATTAGTACCAGTTAATTTTATCTCCATATTTCTATCTATTAAATATATTTTGTCATCTTCGCTCTTTGTTGCTTTTAAACAATCAGCATCTTTATCAAATTCAATTGATTTGTATTCAAAAGGTATAACAGCCTCATTTTGGATATTTATTACTCCATACTTATTATCCTTTTCTGCAATATAATAATTTGAAAATACGCATTTTAAATATTGATATTCTGCTTTTACCTTTTCTGATTTATCAGTACCAATAATTCCAAATTTACCATTATTTTCAATAGTTACACAATCATTATTAATATCTGTTATATCATCATATGAAAGCTCTGTATTTACTGATCCATCTTTATTAGTTATTTTCCATTTTCCATTTTCTTTTACAATATACATTTCATTTCCATATACATGTTTTATATCAGAATATTTACATTCTAAAATTTGGTCTTTGTTTGTACCAACTATACCTAATTGTTTATTAGAATCTTTAACAATATATCCATTTGTATATTCATCTGTTAATGGTTGAATTTCTGTATATTTAGGCTCTATTATTATATTTCCTGTTGCATTGACTAATCCCAATACACCATCTTTTTGAATTATAATACTATTTTTTACACCTTTTAATGTATCAATTTTATCATATGTACATGATAAAATTTCGCTTCCATCTAAATTTATTAATCCGTATTTACCATCTTTTTGTACTTTTAAAGCATTGTTTTCATACCAAACATTGTTATTTTCGTCATAATTACTTAATGCTTCAATTGATGTGTAATTTGTAAAAAGATCTTCATTTTTTGAATTAACAACTTTTGTTTTATATGTACCATCTGAATAGTTAACTTCATACATGCATACAAATACATCTTTTTTACTATTTGGTATAACTATCATCTCATCATATGATGGATTTATAACAGCATCACCATTTGAATTTATGACACCCCATTTACCATTTTCATATGCTGTAAAATATGAGATTTCAGTAAAGCTATTTGTAACAGTTTTATCTTTTTTTAGAATATGTTTTATCCCCATGAAAAACATAATAATTACTATTATTGTAATAATAACAGCAAAAACTTTTTTCATATTTAACTTTTGTTCGCCATTATATCTTTTTCCTCTACTCATTATACCCTCCATTATAAAATTTACTTGTTCTACTATATCATATTTTTAGTACAAAATACAAGATTTTTCAGCAAAAAAACACATATTAACTTGCATTTTCAAATTGATATATCAATTTGAAGTATCGCAAATAAAATATGTGTTTTAATTTTTATAAATTATTTTTTAATTATTTCTTTTATTCAGCTTTTGTTCCACATTCTGGACAGAATTTTGCTCCATCTTTAAGCTCTTTTCCACAATTTGCACAAAATTTCTTTTTGTTTTCTGGTTTCTTTGTTCCACATTCTGGACAGAATTTTCCAGCTGTCATTGTATGACAATTTGGACATTCCCATTCGCTAGAATTTGTTTTTGCATCCTCTACAACAGTATTTTGTGATTGAACTGGTTGAGCAGTACTTGATTGTTGAACTGGTTGTTGTGGAACTTGATTTGTTGTATCTTGCCATACACCTTGAGCAACATTTCCCATTGCTCCTCCAGTAGCCATATTCATCATTCCGATTCCCATAAATCCGTTCATACTACCTGCACTATTTGATGCTGCTGATTTTACAGCTTCACCATAATCACTTGTAAGTTTTCCTTTTCTCATGCTAGCATTAGCTGCAATTTCGTAATCATTAATTTTCTTAGCTGATGCATCATCTGGAGTTACAGAAACAATAACAAATGATTTTATCGCAATTCCTCTTTCACGAATTGGTTCGTCAAATACTTTTTCATCCATTAATTCTTTCATTTCGTCTGTTTGACTAGGTAATTGGTCTGCACCAATTCTTTCATTTACTGGTTTATTTCCACCAAGTGAACCTAATTCATTTAATACATTTTGTAAAACACCTACAACTTCGTCTCTCATTTGACCTTCAACTAAGTCTCTTTTATAGAATACATCTGCTGTTCCAGCAATTTCGTTCATAAATAATGCTGGATTTGTTATTTTAAATGTATATGTACCATAACATCTAATATTTAAACTTAGTGGAAGCTCTCTACCATTCATTTCATTCATCATTGAACGAGACCAATCTTGGAATGGTACTGGTGTTTTTGTTCCAAATTTATTTTCTATGATTTCTTTAGTATTAAAGAAGAATACAGCTTGTTGTTTTGCTGTTTTTCCATTATAAGTAAATCTTTGCCACATTTCTTTAAATACAGCACCAAATTGTCCTGCAAAGAAAGATGGACTTGAAGATTCATCAAATGTATAAAAACCTTCTTCTGCTGTTGCATCGATAACTTTACCATTATCATAAATAATAGCACATTGACCAGGTCCTACTATAATTGTACTCTTATTTGTAATTACTCCTGATGATGTTGTTTTTTTCATCATTAAAATATCGTTTCCCATATCTTCACATCTTATTGCTTCTTTCCATTGATCGTGAAATGTACTTCCTATAGCTCCTGCTGCAGCTTTAATTAATCCCATAATAATACCTCCTATTAATAATCTTCTTTGTAAGAAGACATCTTCCATATTTTTAAATTAATTTTTTCAACATGATTTCCACAATATTCACAAAATTTAGATTTCAATCCTCTTAGTGGTGCTCCACAGTTCGGACATAATACTGAAAATGTTACTTGATTTTTTGTAAATTTTCTTTCATCATACACATATACAAACTCTGAAGTATATCTTGTTTGTTTTTTTATATTTTCATATGATTTTTTATCAGTTCTATTTGTTTTATAATAGTAACCTAATGTTGTGGATATTTTTATTGTGGCTTTTCCATTGTTTTTATTGTATGCCATTATTGCATGTCTATTGAACTCTATGTTATCAAATTTTTCTATTACATTATTTGATTTCATATCTTCAATTTGTTGATCTATTTTTTCTCTTAAGTATATAAATTCTTCATCATTATTTATTGCAGTTACATCTTGTGATTCAATTGCGTTAAATATTTTTCTTAAGTTTGATTCGCACATCGAAAATATTAAATCCTTATTAAACTCCGGAAAATCCCTCATTATTTCCGGCTCTAATAATTTTGTCATACCTTTAACATTTTTTTCACGTACATATTCTTCTTTCTGTAAATTCGATATATTTGAAACAACACTTTTTAATTCGTTCATATTTTGTGTACCAATTGTTGATTTCAGTTTAAAATATAATATTGCTATTACAACAAAAATTGCTAAGATAATTCCTAAAAAGACTCCTAGCACTGTAAGAAAAATATCCATAGTACGCCCCTTTACATGCAAATTTACACTATAATATTACATTTAAACTTCTTTTTTGTCAATACATTCACATAATATATATTTTTCCAATCCATAATCACATATCAATAATATATATTTTTTAATATTCTGATGACATTTATATTGTAATATATAACTTATTATTATACAATTAAAATATCTTTAAATTATATAATAAAATATTAAGTTATAGAAAGGAAACTTACTATGTCTGTAAATAGTGAAAAATGCCATGCTTGTGGCGCTAATTTAACATTTAATCCACAAAAACAAAAATGGATATGCAATTATTGTGGAGAATCATATACTTTAACCGATTTAGAAAATTATAAAAAAAATGAATCAACGTCAACTTCAGCAAATCGATCAAAATATAACGAATATCACTGTAAAAACTGTGGCGCACAAATTGTAATGGATGAAAATACTTCTGTAACAGAATGTGTTTATTGTGGAAGTTCTGCAATTATAACAGAAAGATTAGAAGGTGCTTTTGCTCCAAAACAGATTATTCCATTTAAGAAAACAAAAGAAGATGCACTAAAAGCATTTTCTGATTATAAAAAAGGAAAATGGTTTATGCCAAAAGAATTTCTTCAACAAAAAAACATTCAAAAAATATCTGGAATCTATATTCCGTTTTATTTGTATGATATTGATGTTAATGCTAAAATACATGTAGATGCAACTAAAGTAAAATCCTGGAGTGATCGTAGTTATAGCTATACTCAAACAGATTACTTCGATATAGTTAGAGAAGGTAACATGTCTTTTAATCAAATACCTACAGATGCTTCTACCAAATTTCCAGATGATATTATGGACTCCATAGAGCCTTATGATTATACAGACTTAACTGATTTTAATTCATCTTATATTGCCGGATTTTTATCTGAAAAATATAATCAGACCTTAGAAGAGCTTTCTCAAAGAGCCGAGAAAAGAGCTGAAAAAACTGCCATTGATACTCTTTTTAAGGATGTCACTGGTTACTCTTCAAAAATAATAACAGATTCTATTGAAAAAACACAAAGAAAAACTTCTTCAAAATATGTTCTTTTACCAGTATGGATGCTAAATATAAATTTTAACAACAAAATATATACTTTAGCCATGAATGGTCAAACAGGTAAATTTATTGGTAATCTTCCAATTTCATGGAAAAGCGTTCTTAAATTTTGGAGTATTGTATTTCTCGCTAGTTCACTTATTTCCATTATATTTGGATTATTAATGACTCATAATATATTTTAAGAAAGGAATGATTTCAATATGAAAAAAGTCTTAATTACATTATATTTATTTAGTATAATATTATTCTTAACATTAAGTACTCATACAGTTTATGCAAACTCAACTAATCCACTTAATGGAAATTCCTCTATAAACGCATTTCAAAATAGTATAAATATCAACTCAACATCAACGGTAACAACTCAAGATACTTCTTCTGACTCAGATGACACTAGTTCTTTAGGATTTGTAAATTTAATTTTACGCTCTGTCTTATTAGGCTTTATTATTGCAACATCTTTTTGTATATTTGTATGGATTAAACATAAACCTGTTCGTTTAGCAAAAAATGCAACCAAATATTTAGATACAAGCACTATCAATATAACCAATAGTTATGATCACTATATTAGTTCTTATACAGAGAAAAAAGCTATATATAAAAACAATTAAAAAAGTAAATTTCATTTAAGAAATTTACTTTTTTTATTACTCTAAAGCTTTTTTACAACTTTCTTTATATTTATAAAATGATATCAATCCAATTATAGAAAAAACTATAATTCCAACAAATTTTGCTGTATCATTTTCTCCTGTTTGAGGCATTTTAGAATCAACCGTTGAAGCAGTTTTTGTTTTATCAACTGTTTCAATTTCTTCAAATTCATCCGGATTTATTGAATCTTTATCAACAACTCCTGTATTTTTATTATTACTATTATTATTTGAATTTTGAGTTGGCTCTTGTGTTTTTGTTGTAGTATTTGTATTGTCTTTTTCTTTTTCCTCGTTTTTTGAAGTTGTATCTTCAACTGGTGTTGATGGTACTTCTGGTTCAGGCTCTGGTGTAGCTGGTGTTATTTCATTTTCTGTTTTTGGCTCCTCAGTACTTGGCACTGATACTTCCGGTATTTCTTCAGTATTCTTTGTATTATCACTTGGTACTGATTCAGTTTCATCTACAGTTGTATTTCCACTACTTTCACCATTATTAGCATTATTTTCTGTTATAGAATTTTCAGAAACTACTACTGTATTTTGTTGACTATTATCTTGCTGTTTATTTTCTTGTTCTGTTTTTGAATTTTCTTCTTTTTTAGTCTCTGTCTTTTCTGTTTCTTGTGTTGTATCCTTCTTAGAATCAATATAATCACATATACTGCAATTTCCTATTGAAACATATACAACTATGTATCTTTTTGATACATTCTCAATTGTAGTAATGTAATTATCATTTTCTAATTTATTTAGATTTAATGTTTTACCATTTTCTTTTGTTTGATATTCCAAATCATCATACTCCAATATATTGTCTACTTCAATATATTTACATACTACTCCAGTATATATTTTTGAGTTTACAGCTATATTAGCAGTTACTGTTGATTTTTCATAATGTAATTTTAACTTTATACTTTCTTCATCATTTGCACTCGTTGTTAATGGTAACAATAAGCTCAATATTAGCATACATACAATAGATAATGAGCAAATTGTAATCATTTTATATCTATTCATAAAATCCTCCCTTTCAATTTGCCATCCCATTAATATGTTTTCCATTATATCACAAAAATGTTGATTTTTCAATATTTTTGTTAAAATAAAACTATTTTCCCTTATTTTTTCAAAAAAATGAAGATATTAAATATAGATAATATCTTCATTTTATATTTTATTTTTTCTTTGTAGTTTTCTTTTTACTTGTTGTTTTTTTTGCTACCTTTTTCTTAACAGTTTTCTTTTTTTCTGCATCTGGTTTGTCTTCCTTTGGCTCCCACTTTTCTCCTACTTTTGGTATATTCCAAGATATGTATTGGCAAGATTCTGGATTGTTTTCACATACATAAAATTTTCTTCCTCGTCTTGATTTCTTTACTTGAACAGTACCTCCACAAACTGGACAAGGAACATCAATTGTTTCTATTATTGGCTTTGCATTTCTACACTCTGGAAATCCTGGACACGCCAAAAATTTACCATATCTACCATATTTTATTACCATCATACGTCCACATTTTTCGCAAGGAACATCTGAAACTTCTTCTACTAATTGAACATGCTCTAGCTCTTTTTCCACTCTTTCCACATTTTCCTCAAACGGACCATAAAACTCTGATATTACTTCTTTCCAATTCTCTTTTCCCTCTGCAATTTCATCAAATTCTTCTTCTATTTTTGCAGTAAAGGCTACATTTATAACATCACTAAAATTTTCTACTAATAATTTATTTACGATTTTTCCAAGATCTGTTGGAACTAATTGTTTTTGCTCTTTTTCAATATATCTACGATCTAAAATTGTTGAAATTGTTGGAGCATATGTACTAGGTCTACCTATTCCTTTCTCTTCCAAAACCTTTACTATACTTGCTTCTGTGTAACGTGGTGGTGGCTCTGTAAAACTTTGTTTTATATCTATTTTTTCATTTTTTAATTTTTGATTTAGCTCTAATGATGGTAATAGTAACTCATCATCTTCACCATTATCCTGATCTTTTGTTTCAACATATAATTTCATAAATCCTTTAAATTTAATGCTTTGTCCATTTGCCTTAAAATTATATTCCCCAGCATTTATAGTAACAGAAATTGTATCATATTCTGCTGAAGACATTTGGCTTGCAATAAATCTATTATATATTAAGTTATATAATTTATATTGATCATTTGTTAATGATGATTTTACTCTTTCTGGCGTTAAATCAACATATGTTGGTCTTATTGCCTCATGCGCATCTTGTGCACCTTGTTTTGTTTTAAAATATCTATTTTCATAATATGCAGTTCCATATGTATCTTCAATATATATTTTTGAAGCAGCTCTTGCTTCTTCTGAAATTCTTGTTGAATCAGTTCTCATATATGTAATTAAACCTACCACACCTTTTTCAGGAACTTTTACACCTTCGTATAATCCTTGTGCAACAGACATTGTTTTCTTTAATGTAAATCCTAATTTTCTTGAAGCCTCTTGACCCATTGTACTTGTAGTAAATGGTGGTGCAGGATTTCTTTTTTTCTGTCCTTTTTTTATATCTTTCACTATAAAATCTGATTTTTGCAAATCACTTAAAATTTCATCAACTTGCTCTTTATTTTTTAGCTCTATTTTTTTATCATTTTTTCCAGTAAGTTTTGCTTCAAAAGATCTTTTTGCACCATCTGCTAGTAAATTTGCATAAATATTCCAATATTCTTCTGGAATAAAAGCTTCTATTTCATCTTCTCTATCTACAATTAATTTTACTACAACAGACTGAACTCTACCTGCAGATAGCCCTTTTTTTACTTTTTTCCATAACACTGGACTTATTTTATAACCAACTATTCTGTCTAGAACTCTTCTTGCCTGTTGAGCATCAAATAAATTTTTATCAATTTGTCTTGGTTTTTTTATAGACTCTTGAACTGCTTTTTTTGTTATTTCATTGAAAGTTACTCTACACAAACTTTCTGGTGATATATTAAGTAAATATGCTAAATGCCACGCTATTGCCTCTCCTTCACGATCAGGGTCAGTTGCGAGATACACAGTTTTTGCAACATTTGCTTCTTTTTTTAAGCTCTTAATTAATGCCGCTTTTCCACGAATATTTATATATTGTGGTTCAAAATTATGATCAACATCTACACCTAGTTTTGATTTTGGTAGATCACGTATATGTCCCATAGAAGCCATAACTTTAGTGCTTCCGCCTATAAATTTAGTTATTGTGCTTGCTTTTGCAGGTGATTCCACAATTATTAATCTATTTGCCATAACATTCTCCTTCTTCTTATTTGTTTTAGTATATATTAAATTTTTTATTTGTCAAATTTTTATTCATGTTATTTTATTCTAGACTAGTTTAAAAAATTTTTCAATAGGTATATAAATTTTTTTATCGACATAAAATAAAAAAAATTACAATTATCTTTATAATTGCCTTTTTTAATATAACTCATACAAAAGTATATTTTTACAAATAAAAATACAAATATATAATCGAAAAAAATTCTCACATATATCTTTTTTGTTATATAGGACATATTATCCATTTATAAGGAAAAAAAAAAGAGCCTATGCTCTTTTATTGTTAAAAAACTGTGCACAATTTTTTAACTCATTACGCATTAGCTGCATTTAATTTTTTTGATAAGTTTGATTTTTTTCTAGCTGCTGTGTTTTTTGTTAAAACACCTTTTGTACAAGCTTGATCTATTTTTTTAGTTGCTTCTGAGAATAATACTTTTGTCTCTTCTGCATTCTTGTTTTCTAAAGATTGTTCAAATTTTTTTACAGCTGATTTATATCCTGATTTAATCATATTGTTTCTTGCAGTTTTCTTTTCGATAACTGAAACACGTTTGATTGCTGATTTGATATTTGGCATTTATGTTGCACCTCCTCTTGCTATTTTGTTTTAACAAAAGCTATTCTACCATAAATATATTGAATTTGCAAGTAGTTAACAATAAATATTTATAAGTTCTAAAATTTTTATTAGATAATATAAAAAAGTACTGCAATTTTAATTATACTTTTCAATTTATTATATACAAAATAAAAGGAAGAAATAGTCATTCAACTATTTCTCCCTTTTCGAACCAATACAAACATTCAATAAAAATTAAATATCAAACAGCATGTTTGCAAAGTCCTTTAAATATTCCTTCAGCTTCAAATTATTGAAATGTCGCTTCTCAATAATCATCCCATCTTTTATAAGAATTTGACCCATAGATTCCTCAACTAAAAAACTATAGCAATCACTTTTTGTAGAAAAATCTCCATCTCTCTTCGAAAAAGTAATTACCTTGCCATAGCCAGTAGTTTCTTGCTGAAATCTCGGCATCTTTTCTATCGGGATTTGCTTAAGAATATTAATAACTTGCACAGGTTCTAAGGTCATGCTGAGTATAGATGTCAAAAGATCTACCATTTCGATTTCGATTTTAGATTTTGGCATTCCCGCATAATCCTTGCCCCGGCTCGTTATTTGGAATTGCATAGCGCCAGTACGTCTTAGCGCTATTTGACCACCTGATGGGGTTTTAGCCCTCATTTCAAAAACCTCCTTACGGTTTGATACACATTATTGTAACAGCTTTATGTATAATAGTCAAGTAGTTTATATCTGTTTTCATTGTTTTAATCAAATATTTTGTCTAATAAAATTCTTAGATATTATTCAAATAAATTATAAAATAACACTAAAAAAATAGATAGAAATTTTAATTTCTATCTATTTTTATCAATTAATCATTGAAAATTGCTTCAAATTCATCTCCGTCAATTTTTTCTTTTTCTAATAATACCCCAGCAACAGCATGAAGTTTATCTATATTTCTTCTTAATATTTCCTCTGCTGTTTTATAAGCTGTATCTATTATAGATTTTACTTCTTCATCGATTACACTTGCAGTTTCTTCTGAATATTCCTTTGATTGAGCTAAATCTCTTCCTAAGAATACTTCTTCTTGTCCTACACCTAATGTCATAGGTCCAATTCTATCACTCATACCATATTGTGTAACCATTGCTCTAGCAATTTTTGTTGCCCTTTCAATATCATTGCTTGCGCCTGTTGAAATATCATCTAATATTAATTTTTCAGCAACTCGTCCACCCAATAATGAAATAATATTTTCTTGCATTTCACCTTTAGACATAAATGATTTATCTTCATTTGGTCTATACATTGTATATCCTCCAGCCATTCCTCTTGGAACAATTGATATTTGATGAACTGCATCTTGTGTAGGTAAAAATCTACTTACAACTGCATGACCAGCTTCATGATATGCAACTAATTTATTTTCTTTTTCACTTCTTACTCTGCTCTTCTTTTCAGGTCCCATTGTTACTTTAACCATTGCATCTTCAACGTTTTTCATTGTAATTTCTGTTTCATTATTTCTTGCTGCTAATAAAGCTGCTTCATTTAACACATTTTCAAGATCAGCACCTGAAAATCCTGATGTATTTTTAGCAATAATTCTTAAATCAACATCTGCTGCTAATCTCTTCTTTCTTGCATGAACTTCTAATATTTGCTCTCTTGCTTTTACATCTGGTTGAGAAACTACTATTTGTCTATCAAATCTACCTGGTCTTAATAAAGCTTTGTCTAATACATCTGGTCTGTTTGTAGCAGCCATAACTATTACACCTTCATTTAAAGCAAAACCATCCATTTCAACTAATAATTGATTTAATGTTTGCTCTCTTTCATCATGACCTCCACCAAGGCCAGCACCTCTTTGTCTACCAACTGCATCAATTTCATCTATAAATATTATACAAGGAGCATTCTTTTTAGCTTGTTCAAATAAATCTCTAACACGTGATGCACCAACACCAACAAACATTTCTACGAAATCTGAACCACTTATGATAAAGAATGGAACTCCTGCTTCTCCTGCAACAGCCTTAGCAAGTAAAGTTTTACCAGTTCCAGGGTGACCTACTAATAAAACACCTTTTGGAATTCTAGCACCCATATCTGTGAATTTTTTAGGATTTTTTAAGAAATCTACAATTTCTTGTAATTCTTGTTTTTCCTCATCAACACCTGCAACATCGTTAAATGTTATTTTATTTTTATCATCTTGATTTACAACTCTTGCTCTACTTTTTCCAAAAGACATTGTTTTATTACCAGATTGTCGTCCTCCCATAGATATAAACCAAAATATTAAAAATATTATTAATAATCCAAGTGGAGCTATTACTGAAAAAATTGTAACCCATACAGATTGAGATTCTTGTTCAACTGTTATTTTGCCTTCTTTCATAGGCTCTTGAACATTATCCATAAAACTTTTTAAATCTGGTATATTTACTTTTTTTTGTGATGTTCCATCATTAAATTCTACCATTGCAGAATATCCATCTGCATTAATATCAATTGTTGAAACTTGCCCTGCATTAATTTTTGAAACAAGCTCTGAATACGTAAATTTTCTGTCCGAATTATCATATATCGCTGTAACTCCGACAATTAAAATTACTCCTATAATTAGCCATATAGCTAATGTTTTTATGCCATTTTTCAAATCATTTCCTCCTTTTATGTTAGTATTTTTCATTAGTTAAAACGAATTTCTCCTAATTATAATAACATACAAAATATATTTTTACTCAATTATATTATATAACATAGTTTCATTTACAATTCAAGCATTTACACAAAAGTTTCACAATTATAAAATTATGTAATTTTACTAATTTATACATTTTTATAAAATAAATAAAGACCTCAGAAACATAATATTTCTAAGGTCTTTATTTTGAACGAAAAATGAAATTAATTTTTACTCACATTTCTTCACAAATGTGGAGGTGACGGAAATCGCGAAGATACGCGATATGTAGCCTCTTTCTCCTATACACATTGTGATTGAAACTGCAGGAGCAGAACGATCAATTTCGACTAAGCCATTTTCTTCTTCATATAACTTGATGTCTCTGTTAATCGCCTCCATTCCATTTGAACTGTCAGCTCTGGAAAAAGTTTTAAATATTTTCTCCATATTTTCATTCCCTCCGAATGAACAATCCATTTGGCGGATTCACAAAAAAGTAGGATTGTATTTGTTCCTCTCTTGTGAATATAAAATTTACGTAATTGATATTATATTATGTTTTCTTCTATTTGTCAAATTTTACATAAAAACACTCTTATTTTACACTTTTTACACTGAAAAAATATTATACTTTAGATATAGTAATCACACCCTTTTTTATAAAAAATTTTAAATTTTTATTAGGTGTCAAATATTTATTTCCTATATTTCTTTCACATAATTTTATAACATCTTCAATATGAACTTTTTCTATTCCTTTTGTAGTATAAAAAAGCTTAGCTACACTTTTTAATATTATTTTTGCTTTTATAAAACTATCTAAGTTATTGAATTTTTTTAAATCTAACTTAATCTCACTTTCATTGTACGAAATTAAAGTATTTTTAAACTCTTTATCAACAACATTATCCACAAAATTGCTTTCTTGTGTTGCTAAATCCGATAATCTGCTAATTGATTCAATAATATTAGGATTAAATTCCTTTTCAATATATGGAATAAGTAAATTTCTAACTTTGTTTCTAGTATACACATTTTCCTTATTAGACTCATCAAACTTAGGATTAAGATTTTCATCAACACAATACTGTTCAATACTTTTTCTATCAATTTCAATCAAAGGCCTAATAAACTTACCATCTCTAACAGGTTCAATTCCTTTAAGACCTGAAACCCCAGACCCTCTCATAATATTCATTAGCACAGTTTCAACATTATCATTTTTATTATGAGCAATAGCAATTTTATTTGCACCAACCTTATCAAAAATCTCATCAAAAAAATCATATCTAACATTTCTACCAGCTTCCTCACAACTAATCTTAAGTTTTTCCGAAAGCCCCACAACATCAATCCTTTTAACAAAACAATCAACACCATTATCCTCACAAAAGCCCTTAACAAACTCCGTTTCCGAATCAGCCACAGCCCTAATCATATGATTAACATGAGCCACAACCAATTTAATATTAAACTTCTCCCTAAGCTTAATAAGAGCTCTAAGCAAGCTCATAGAATCCGGCCCCCCAGAAACTGCCACAACAATACAATCACCAGAGCAAATCATATTAAATTTTCTAATAGTTCTCAAAACTCTCTCATCAAACTCTCTCAAAAAATCAAACCCCCTCATTTTTGCAAAAAGCTCACCCCAACCATCAGAGTAGTGAGGATAGGATTATATTATAAAAATCCAATCCGCGCAGTTTGGAAGCTGTAGAGCACTAAAAATCTTGTACACCCCCTAGCGAGGGGTAAACAGTAACTCACACCATTCAAGAAAAGGCGCACCAGTAAGGATTGGATTTTTTATAATATAATCCTATCCTCACGGCCCCAACCCAAGCTCCAAAGCGCCAACTTGCAAAAACCTAATAATCCTTCGCCAAATTAGCAAATTTAGTATAACTTCCAAGCCAAGCAAGCTCAACAGTTCCAGTAGAACCAGCTCTGTGTTTAGCAATAATAACTTCCGCAATATTTTTCTTTTCACTATCTTCATTATAGTAATCATCTCTATATAAGAACATAACAATATCGGCATCCTGCTCTATCGCTCCAGATTCACGAAGGTCAGAAAGCATAGGTCTATGATCTGGACGTTGCTCAGGCGCACGGGATAACTGTGATAATGCAATTACAGGAACATTTATTTCTTTCGCTAATATTTTTAAAGATCTACTAATTTCAGAAATTTCCTGCTCACGGCTACCACCTTTTTTGTTACTACCTTGAACAAGCTGTAGGTAATCTATTACAACTAGACCAATATTTTTTTCTAATTTTAATTTCCTACACTTTGCACGAATTTCCATTACAGATATACCAGGTGTGTCATCTATGTATATACCGGTTTGAGAAAGCTCTCCAGATGCTGTTGCAAGTTTAATCCAATCATCATCTGCAATTCTACCTGTTCTAATACTATTTCCATCAACCATAGCAACACTACCCAAAATTCTGTTAGCCATTTGCTCCTTTGACATTTCGAGACTGAATATAGCAACACCAACATTTGCCTGTATTGCTGCATTTGTAGCAATATTTAATGCAAATGCAGATTTTCCCATAGCAGGTCTCGCAGCAACTAGTATTAGATCTGAATTATGAAGACCAGCTGTTTTATTATCTAAATCTATAAATCCAGTTGGAACACCAGTTACATGTTGTTTTCTATTATACAAATCCTCAAGCTCAGTAAAAGAATCTACTAAAATATCTTTAATAGATGAGTACCCTGTTTGATTTCTTTTTTGCATAACATTAAAAATTTTCTTTTCAGCACTATCCATTATATCTTCAACATCTTGAGTTGGGTCATAACCTAAAGAAATTAAATCATTTGCTGTTTTTATAAGAGTTCTTAATGTTGATTTTTCTTCTACTATTTTAATATATCTTTCAACATTTGAAGTAGTAGGAACTTTATCTGGTAATTCTGCTAAATATTCCAATCCTCCTACTGCCTCAAATTTTCCCATTGCACTTAATTCAGATTTTAATGTTATAATATCAATTGGCTCTGCTCTATTATATAAATTAAGAATCGCTTTATAAATTATTTTATTATCTTCTCTATAAAAATCATCTTCTGTTAGAGTTTCAACTGCAGATATTACAGCATCTTTATCTGTTAGCATACATCCTAAAACTGCCTGCTCTGCCTCCAAATCATGTGGTGGTACTTTATTAAACTCCATTTTTTACTATTCCTCCTAGACAGATTTTGAGTAAAAAAATATTGCTCATACGTACTTTAGAATTCCATATAGCAATATTTTTTCTCATGTATTTTGGCTTATTCTGAAATAACTTTTACCTTTAATTTTCCAGTAACACCTTCAAATAATTTCATACTTATATCAAAACTACCTAAATTTTTTATGTTTTCATTAAGTATAATTTTCTTTTTATCAATATCTATTTTGTATTGTTTTTTAAGCTCTTCTGATATTTCTTTTGATGTTACTCCACCAAATATTTTTCCGTTTTCTCCTGCTTTTACTTTAATTGTTAATGTTATATTATCTAATTTTTTAGCTATTTTTTCGGCATTTTCTTTATTAACATCTTTTTTATATTGTTCAGACTGTTTTTTAGCCTTTAATTTACTCATATTTTCGTTATTAGCTTCTACAGCTAATTTTTTTGGGAATAAGAAATTACGTGCATAACCATCACTTGCATTTATTATTTCATCTTTTTTTCCAACGCCCTTTATATTATCTAATAAAATTACCTTCATAATTAACACCTCTACTTTTGAATTGGATTATATCATTTATGTGTATGATTTTCAATAGCATTCTACCAAATATTAACTTTGATTTTTTTCGCTGTTTATGTTAATCTTTTATTAGTAAGATTACATTTATGGAGGATTGTTATGAAATTAATTACTGAAATAATGAAAATAGAGCCTAAAATAAAAAAAGTAACAAAATTTATGCTCATTTTTTGTTTATTACTAGCATTGCTTTCAGCTTTTATTTTATCAATGTATCATTTTACATACATTATTTTCCAGTATGATTTAGGAATAACTTTATTACGTATAAGTATATTTCTTTCTGTTTCTGCAATAATTTGTGCACTTGCATTTAACCGTATAAAAAAAGATTTAGAATGAAACAAAATAGCTATCATTTGTTAACATAACTTGGCTTTTGGATAATTCTGAATTATAATATAAATACTGAATCGTATTTACTCCGATTCACCAAAAGAATATCAACAACAGATAGTGCAACTGCACAAGGAGGAAAACCGATGAACAAAATTGCAAATCTTATCTCAACTGGCGAAATCACCGTAGAAGAGCTCTCAAATGCTAAAGACTTGATTGAGCGCGCTCAATTTGTCGTAAAAGCATTAGAGGCCTGCAAAAGAACCATTTTATTTCCTTTGGGTGTAACGGAAATATCTTGTTACTCCTTTATGGATTCTGCGGGAGAATACGAAGCATGGGGTTCGTGCACAAGGGACGGAACATTTACTTGCTCCTGTAACTGGGGCAGAAACCATGTAATCGGTCACTGCAATTTGATGAATTTTGCGGAAGTTTTTATGGCTTTCGAAAATGAAGAATTTGCACGTGATTTGAAGCGCTTTTTAAGTTACCAGATTGAGAAGGAGAACGCAAACAAGAAGTAATCCAAGGGGACCGGAAATCAACATGTCAATATGATTTCCGGTCCCTACTTTTTTGTGTTTTATTTATTTAATTCTTCTAAGAACATTTTATTAAGCATTTGTGGATTTGCTTTTCCCTTTGTTGCTTTCATTGCTTGTCCTACTAAGAATCCAAGTGCTTTATCTTTTCCAGCCTTATAGTCTGCTATTGATTGTGGATTTGCTTCTAATACTTGCATTACAACTTCCTTTATAGCACCTTCATCAGAAATTTGAATCCATCCATTTTTCTTTATAATTTCTTCTGGATCTTGTGGATTTTCAAATAGTTCTGTTACAACCTTTTTAGCTATTGCTGAACTTATTGTTCCTTTTTCAATTAATAAAATAGTTTTTCCAAGCTCTTCAGCTGTAAATGGAATTTGGTCTGGTTCCATTTCTTTTTCATTTAATATTCTTGAAATATCTGATAAAATCCAGTTTGCTGACAATTTTGGATTTCCACAAACTTCTTTTGCACCTTCAAATAAATTAGATAAATATTTTGAAGCAGTTATTAAATTTGCATCTTTTTCAGATAATCCATATTCAGACATATATCTAGCTTTTCTACTTTCTGGTAACTCTGGTAAATTATCTTTTATATTTTGAATATATTCTTCAGATAAACGAATTGCTACTAAATCTGGATCTGGGAAATATCTATAATCTTGAGCATCTTCTTTACTTCTCATTGGAAATGTTCTTCCAGATACATCATCCCATCTTAAAGTTGTTTGCTCAATTACTCCACCTTCTTCTAGTACATCAATTTGTCTATTTGCTTCATAATCAATAGCTCTTACTATTGATCTAAATGAGTTCATATTTTTCATTTCTGTACGAGTTCCAAATTCTGTTGCACCTTTTTTTCTTACAGAAACATTAACATCTGCACGAAGTGAACCTTCTTGCATTTTACAGTCAGATACTTCAATATATTCAAAAATTGATTTAAGTTTTCTTAAATATCTTTCAGCCTCTCCTGCTGAACGAATATCTGGTTCAGATACAGACTCGATTAATGGTACACCAGCTCTGTTTAAATCAACTAAACTACCTCCACCAAACTCATTATGATTTAATTTTCCTGCATCTTCTTCAATATGAATACGAGTTAAACGTATTTTTTTAGGATTACCTTCATCATCTTCAATTTCTACATATCCGTGTTCACAAAGAGGTTTATCAAATTGTGATATTTGATATGCTTTTGGAAGATCTGGATAAAAGTAATTTTTTCTATCATTTTTACTATTTCTTGAAATTTCACAATTTGTAGCTAAACCTGCTTTAACTGCATATTCAACAACTTTTTCGTTCAATACAGGTAATGTACCAGGCATTGCCATACAAATTGGACAACAATGTGTATTTGGCTCTCCACCAAATTCTGTAGGACAACTACAAAAGATCTTTGTCTTAGTAGAAAGCTCTGCATGAACTTCAAGTCCTATTACTATTTCATAATCACTTCTTGACATATAATTAGCTCCTTTCACGCAAAGTGGGAAAAGGGGACGGTTCTCTTTTTCCCTTTTTCTTTTATCTATTTTTTAAATTCTGGTTTGTAATTTTTTCTGAAGTTTGTTGCTTGTTCATAGGTGTATGCTGCATTTAGTATTGTTTCTTCTGTGAATTTGTTTCCTATTAGTTGCATTCCTACTGGCATTCCTTTGCTGTCTACTCCACATGGAATTGATATTCCTGGAAGTCCTGCTATGTTTACAGATACTGTACAGATATCTGCTAAATACATTTCTAATGGATTGCTTGATTTTGAACCTAATTCGAATGCTACTGTTGGTGATGTTGGAGTTAATATAACATCATATTTTTCGAAAGCTTTTTCAAATTCGTTTGTTACTAATGTACGAACTTGTTGAGCTTTTTTGTAATAAGCATCATAATAACCTGAACTTAATACATATGTTCCTAAAATAATTCTTCTTTTAACTTCTGGACCAAATCCTTCGCTTCTTGAATTTACATATATATCTTTTAATTTTTCAAAGTTTTCTGTTCTGTATCCATATCTGATACCATCAAATCTACCTAGGTTAGAGCTTGCTTCTGCACAGGCAATTATGTAGTATGTTGCTAGTGAATATTCTGCAACATCTAATGAAAATTCCTCTACTTCTGCTCCTAGCTCTTTATATTTTTCTATTGCTTCTTGTAATTTTGCTTTAACTTCTTCATTTATACCTTCACCAAAGAATTCTTTTGGAACACCAATTTTTAGACCTTTAACATCATTTTTTAATGCTTTAGTATAATCTACTTTTGGTCTTTCTATTGATGTTGTATCTTTTGAATCATGTCCTGCTATTAAATTTAAAAGCATTGCACTATCATAAACATCTTTTGTGATTGGTCCTATTTGGTCTAATGATGAAGCAAATGCTACTAAACCATATCTTGAAACTAAACCATATGTAGGTTTTAATCCTACAACACCACAAAAAGCTGATGGTTGGCGTATTGATCCACCTGTGTCGCTACCAAGAGCCCAAGGTACCATACCTGCTGCAACAGCTGCTGCAGAACCACCTGATGAACCACCTGGTACTGTATTTAAATTCCATGGATTTTTTGTTTTCTTAAATGCTGATGTTTCTGTTGAACCACCCATTGCGAATTCATCCATATTTAATTTTCCTAGGTTTATCAAACCTTCATTATTTAATTTTTCGATAACTGTTGCATCATATGGTGAAACAAAGTTTTCTAGCATTTTTGAGCTACAAGTTGTTTTTATACCTTTTGTGCATAAGTTATCTTTTATTCCAATAGGAATTCCGGCAAAATTTGATTCTATTTCCCCATTGTTTACTTTTTTTTCTATTTCTTTAGATTGCTCTATTGCTTCATCTGTTAAAGTTGTTACAAAAGCTTGTACATCTGGCTCTTTTTCTGCAATTCTATCTGCATATGCTTTTGTTATTTCTGTTACTGTTAGCTCTTTAGAAGCTAATTTTTCTTGAAGTTCATGTACTGTAAGTTCTGTAATATTCATTAAATTTCCTCCCTTCGCATAATTCATCTGCATTAATAAATTTGATGATTTTCGAACATTATGAAATGTCATTTTTAATTATTGTATAACTTTTGGTATTTTAAACATTCCTCTTTCTTGTGCAGGAGCATTTTGAAGCAATGCATCTCTATCACCGAATTCTACAATTTCATCTTTTCTGAATACATTATATTTATCATTTGCACCTATTGTTTCTCCTAAACCATCTGTTGGTGCATTATTTACTTTTTCTGCGAAATTTAATATATCTTGTAAATGTAATAAATATGTATCAACCTCTTCATCTTTTAATTTAAGATGTGCTAAATTTGCTATGTGCAAAAGTTGTTCACGACTAACTTGCATGGTATCATCTCCTTTTACGAATTTGTTCAACATTATATAGCTTTTTTTCGAAAAAAACAAGACCTAAATTAGAAACTTATTGTTGTGTCAATGGGTGTGTCAATGGGGACGGTTCTGATTGACAACCTTTGGGTCAAAAGAAGAATCAGAAAATATGTCAACGGTTGTCAATCAGAACCGTCCCCATTGACAACCATTGACACCCTTTTGACAACTCATTGACCACCCTTAATCAAAAATTAGGTCTTGAATTATTATTTTGTTATGGTAAAATAATATCAAATTTATAAATTTTTAGGAGGGTTAATTATGAACTTTAATAAATGTAAAAGATGTGGCTGTTTTTTTGTTGCAAATGGTGATACTTGTCCTGTTTGTACTACAAAGGATAATAATGATATTTCAACTTTAAATAATTATTTTTCTGAAAATGAAAATACTGTCTCAATTAATGATTTATCTAGTATTACTGGTATTTCTACAAAAAATTTAACTAGATATGTAAATGATAATAATTTTAATTTCAAAAAACAAATTAAATTATAAAAAAAGCCTGTAAAATTACAGGCTTTTTTCTATTTATTCTATTTAGAATTTTATATATTTATTTGGATCTATGCTATGACCTGAACCGCTTGCGCTTCTTAGTTCAAAGTGTAAGTGATGTCCTGTTGATGTTCCGTGATTTGGATCAGATTCTGCTCCTCCTTCTAGTCCTATAATTTGACCTTGAGATACTTTTTCCCCAACTTTTACATTTATTTGTGATAAGTGTGCATAGAAACTATATACTGTTTCCCCATTTACAATATGTTTAATTTCAATGCAATTTCCATATCCATTTTGTGTTCCAGCATAAGTTATCTCACCGTCTGCTACAGCTAGAATTGGAGTATGCCATGTTCCTACTATATCTAAACCACTATGTAATTTTTCAACTCCTGAAATTGGATGAACTCTATATCCATATGCTGAAGAAATTCTATAGTCGCAATTCATTGGTAATATAAATCCATTTTCATTAGCGTTTTGGCTTTCGACTGCTATTTCTTCATTTAGGCTATTTGTCGCAATTTCATTATTAGTTGTAACTACATCTGGATCAACCCATTGGATAACTGTTGCTTTAGTATGATAATTTTTCTTTAATATAGCTCTATCTAACGAATTGACTATTTTATCCCCATTTAAGTCAAAACATTCTTTTTCAGCCTTATTGTCATCTGTAATTGAACAATAATTATCATTTATAGCTACCAAGTCATCTAACTCAATTTCACCACTTCCGTCTACATCTCCACCTAGTAATTCAATGTCATCAAGTACTGCTCCTAAACCATCTTTTATATCTATTCCTGTGATTCTATAACTTAAGTATCCTGGTTTATTAAATACAATATCGTATTTTCCTGGCTCTAAAATAACTTCATAAGTTCCATCTGCATTTGTTTGTACACTGCTTATTACTTCTCTTGGATCTTTTATATCTCCCTCAATACGTGTATCATCTGTTTGATATACAGTAATTGTAGCATAATGCTCACCTACTATATTTGCATCAAAAACCTTACCTGTTATTGTAGTCTTTTTAATTAATGTTAATGAATATTCCTTAACAGTTCCATCTGGTGCAGTTACTTTAATTGTTCTAACAGTTGTTAGTTGTGTAGCAATTGTAGCTGTTACAGTATTTACATTTTCTGTTCCGCTATCAATTGATACTTTAGCTTTTTCATCTGCGGTTGTTACTTTAACATCTACAGAATTTACATTTTTAACAATATGTTCAAATGTACTTAAATCAACTTTTTCATCATTTACTAAAATTTCTTTTATTTCAGTATTATTAGATAATCTATGTAATTTTATATTATATGTTTTCTTTTCAGTTCCATTTTGTGCAGTTATAATTACTGGTATTACCACATCATCCACACCTTTTGAAATTTCTAGTATTGCTGTAGATTCTGATAATTCTTCATCTTCATCAGCAATTTTTACACTTGCCTTTTCATTTGTTGCTTTCACATATATTTTTACTTTATTATCTAACCTTTTAATATCTACTTCATATGGATCTGATATAACAATATCATTAACTTTTATTATTTCAGCTGAAGCATCAGCAGATTTTTTAATAATATTAATATAATATTTTTCAGTTTTTCCAGTTTCAGATTTTACCATCATTTCCACTTTTGTTATTTCATTTGTTGTATCTATATCTGTAATTACATTTCCTATATTAGAAATTTTATTAACAACTACTGTTGCATAATTACTATTTGCCATTACAGATAATGTTACTTCATCATTTTTTGCATCAATATAAGCTGTATATGTTTTTGTTGTTTCATCATAATTTTTACATTCGATTCCATCAACTAAAACTGTATTTATTGTATTATCATCTGAAACTTTTTTAATTGTTAATGTTTCTTGCATTATTTCTCCATTTTGTGAAGTGACTTTAATTAAAACATTTGTATATTTTTCTTTGCTTAATTCAACAGTCTTTTCAGATTGCTTAATTTCTTGTGCATTTTTTTCAATTTGAATACTTGCATATTCGTTATTTGCTACTACTTTTACAATTGCTTCTATATTGCTCTCTTCTACTTCTGCTATATAATTTCCATCTCCATCTTTTTCAACTAAAGTATCATTTACAAAAATTTCTTTAATTGTATTATCTTTAGAAATTTTAATTAATTTTATGTAATAAGTTTGAGATGCTCCATTTTCTGCAATTACATTAATTTCTACGGTTGTTTCTTCTACACCGGCTGAGGAAGTTATACTCAATAAACCAATTGCTGAATTATCCCCATTTTCAATTGTAGCATATTCACTTATTGTCTTCACATCTATAGCTGATTCTGTACTATCAGCTGGAATAAATGTTGTATAAGTTTTTGTTTCTTTATTATATGTATTAGTGATATTATCTGAATTAACCTTAACATATTCTATTTCATTATTGCTTGATAATTTATTTATTGTAACAGGATATATTGTTTTACTTCCATCTTGTGCAGTTACTGTTATATTCAATGTTGTTGTCTTTCCACTAGATAGATTTACAGTTCTTTCAGTTTGTTTTAATTCTGCCTCTTCAGTACCCATTGCAACTGTTGCATACTCATTACTTGATATTGCTTTTAAATTAACTTCTGTTACATTTTCAGCAACATTTATAATATATGTTCCATCATCTTGTTCATCAATTTCTGTTTTATCTTTATACAACGAATCTAATGTACTATCATTAGAAATTTTTTGTAATACTATTGTATATGTTCTTACACTTCCATCTTCTGCTACAACGTCAACATTTACATTTGTAATATCATTTTCGGTTTCAGCTGTATATGATATTGTAGATTTTGATTCAAGTGAATCAATTCTTAATGTAGCATATTCACTTAATGCCTTAATATCAATTGTTGCTGATGTACTGTTATTTGGAATAAATGCTTTATATGTATATGATTTTTCATCATATTCTGTTAGCCCTGTGCTGTTTACTTTTACATATTCCAAATCTTTTATATCAGAAACCATATTAATTGTTAAAACATAATCTTTTACAATAGTTGTATCTTCTGCTGTTATTTTAATTGGAACAGTTATTACTTTGGCAGTTATAGTATCTACACTAACAGTAGCATCACCTTTTGATGTTGCTGTTTCATTATTAATTGCAATCGTAGTATTTTCATTAGTCGTTTTTACTCTAACATCAGATGACTTAATGCTTTCAAGCACTTCTGCAGTATATGTTCCATCATCATTCGGCTCTATTTCTTTATTATTTACATATAGTTTAATAATTGTTGCATCCTGAGATAATTTTTTAATTACTAAATCTCTATTTTCAACTGTACCATCTTCTGCAATTACAGTAATTGTAAATATGTTTTCATCACTTATTGTTGTAACTTCTGCAGTTGCAGTATGTTTATTCAAATCTCCAGTATCAATTTTTACAGTTGCTTGTTCATTTTCTGTTTCTACATATATATTAGATACATCAACAGAATTATCAATTATCATTGTATATTTCTTATTAACTTCATCATAAGTTGATGTTACATCTGAATTATTAACAGTTAATTTACTAATATTTGTATTGTTTGATATTTGCTCTATTTCTAATGTATATGTCTTAGTATCAACATTATTTTGTGCTGTAATAATTATTGGTATTGATACAACCTTATTTCCATTAGGTAATGTACGTACAAAAGTATTTTCTTTTATAGATTTTTCACTTGTATCAATTTGAACATAAGCATATTGATTTGTTGCTATTGCTTTTATAGTTACTTCTGTTACACCTGGAGTTGCAGTCACATAATAAGTATCTTCATCTGTTAGTATTGCAGACTTGCCATCTACTGTTATAGATTGAATTCCTGTATCTGAAGATTCTTTTATAATATCAACAGAATACATTTTTATACTTCCATCTTCAGCTGTTACTTTAATATTTACAACAGCTTCTTGACTTGTCATTGATATATTTTTTGTTACAGTATGAATTACTTCATCGTCATCATCTAATTGAACTTTTGCACCTTCATGTGTTGTTTCTACATATAATGGAACACTCGTTAAGCTTGCTTTAACAAATGCCGTATATCTTCCATTAACAGCAACTACTTCTTCTCCATTTACTGTTACTTTATTTAACGTATTATCATTAGAAACTTTTTCAATATTTACAGTATATTGTTTTTCTGTACCATCTTGTGCCATTACAGTTACTATTACTTGTTTTGATTGTACTGAGCTTAAATCAATATTTAATTTATCTTCTCCAATAGAATACTCATTATTTTCTATTTTTACTTTAGCATATGCACTTACTGTTTTTACATCTAATTCATAATTTGTATCTTTTATAGGAACTTTAACAGTATATACATCTTCATCATTAGTACCAATTTGACCATCAACTTTTACATATTCAAGTTCTGTATTATTTGACTTTTTAATAATTCTTAATGTATGTTCAACTTGATCTTCTTCTACTGGTGAACTTATATTAATCTTTAATACTGTTTCTTCATCAGGAGTATTTACATTAAATGTTACACTTCCAACACCACTTACTATGTTTCCTACTTTTATGTTTGCTTTGTTTGAAGATGCATTTATTATTACATCAGCTTGAGTACAATTTGGATCTATCCAAGCAATATATTCTCCATCCGTATTTTCAGCTTCATTATCATTAACAACAATTTTATCTATTGTTAATAAGTATTTCTTAATTATTTCTAGTGAATATTCCTTTTCATTTCCATTTTCTGCTTGTACAGTTATTTTAACAATATTAGTGTCATCTGGAATTGTTAATTTTCTTGTTGTCTTATTTATTTCATATTCATTATCTCCTATTTTGACTTTTGCTACATCTTTAGAAGTTACAGCTGTTAAATCTATTTCATTCAAATCATTTGGTACAATCATTTGATAATTTGTTTCTGAAGTTTGAACAATCTTATCATCATCAATACCATTAGCTGATATAGATAATAATGAATTATCACTTGAATATCTTTGTAATATTACATGATGTACCTTTGTTGTTCCATCTTCGGCTGTTACTACTATTTGAACATCTTTTTCTTCATCTAAGACATTTACAATTTCAGTATTTTCTCTAACTTTATCTTCATTTCCGTCAATTGAAACTAAAGCTTTCTCATTTGAAGTAATTACATGAATTTCACCACTGCTGTTATTTCCAATTTTAGCAATATACTTACCATCTTCTACACTTATTAGAGCTCCATTTACATATACTTCCAATAAATCTGTATTATTAGATAATTTTTCTATATTTAGTTTATATGTTTTTTCTGTGCCATCTTCGGCTGTTACAATAATATTAAATACAGTTATATCACCTGTTAAAGATTCTTGTTTTATAACTTTATTATCTGTACCATTTTCATTAATTCCAACTTTAGATAATATATCATTTGCCATAGCTTCAATATTTACAGAATCTTTAGCACTAATTACTTTTACATGATATTCGCCATCGTCAGATTTTTCAACAATGTTTCCATCAACTTTAATGTATGATAACTCAGCATCATCAGACATTTGGCCAACTTCTAATATATAATCTTCATTTGTAACTCCATCTTGTGCTGTAATATTTACATTTACTGTTGTTATATTATTTGCTTCATCTTTATTTACTGTATTTGTTGAAGAACCGATACCTGATGCAAAGTTTCCAATTTTAACTTCAGCTAAATTATCATCTGCGATTGCTGATACAGCGAAATCTTTTGCAGATTTTGCAACCTTCGCCTGATATCTATTTGTATATGGAACTTGTATAGCTTCAATTCCATTTACTGTAATTTTACTTAATTTAGTATTATCTGGTAATCCATAAATAATTAAGTCATATGTTTTTTCTGTTCCATCTTCTGCTTTAACATTAATTTTAACAGTTATATCTTTAGAATCCATTGCCACATTTTTAGTAATTTCATTTACTTCATATGCAATATTATTAATTGCTATTTGAGCAAATTCATTTGTAGTTTTTGCATTAATACTTACTTCTGAAACTTTAGAATTTAAAGTAACTTCATATGTATTTTCCTTTGTTGTACTCAATGTTGCACTCAATTCATTAACTTTTACAAATTCTAATGTTGTATCACTTGAAGCTTTTTCTAGCACTAATGTATATTTTCCAATACTTCCATCTTGAGCTTTAACTTTAATTGGTACAGAATATGTATCTGATTCAAAATTAATATTTAATGAATCTTTTTCAATAATATATTCATGTGTATCAATTGCAACTTCTGCCAATTTGTAATTAGCAATTGCTGTAATAACCATATCTTTATATTTTTCATTTACTTTCGCAGTATAAATATTTGTACCTTCAACTCTAGTAGCTTTTACAGACATATCGTCATTAGCAACTATAATTTCTTTCAATATATTATCTGTTGATGGTTTTCTTATTATTAATGTATAATTTTGTACATTTTCTACATTATTGCTATCTGTAACAGTAATATTAAATTGATTTACAAGCTCTGGAAGGTCAACTTTAACTTGACTTCTACCAATTTCAGCTGTATTTGTTGCAATTTGAACTTTACTTGTTTCAACAGATGCAATTGCCAAAACTTCAGCTTCAACAGCATTTGCTGTAACAGTAACTTCATATGTATTATTTTCAGACATTTCAATTTCTTTACCATTTACATACAATAAACCAAGTGATGAGCCGTCTTTAGTTTTATGTATGTTTAATGTATATTCCTTTTCTTGTCCATCATATGAAACAACTATTTTAACAGTTGTTATATCTCCTGTTAATTTTATTCTTCTTGTACTTTCTTTAATTTCTTCACCTATTTTATTGATGTTTATTCCTGCAAGTTCATATAATGCAGACGCATTAACTTCAACTTCAGTTTTATCTTTATCAACAACAATACTATATTCTAAGAAATTATTTTTACTTGCATCTACTCCATCTACTTTTACAGACTCTAAATCTGTTACTGCAGATTTTTTATAAATTGTAAGTACATAAGTAATTTCTTTTCCACTTTCAGAAATTACCTTGATTGGAACTGTTTTTACTAAATTATCCTTTATTGAAATATCTTTAGTAGCTTCATGAATTACTTCAGCATCACCATCAATTCCAACTTTTGAAACAGCGCTTGTTGTTATTGCATCAACATTTGCAGTTTCACAATCTTCTAATATTACAGAATATTCATTTGAATTTACTGAAGTTGCCTCTATGCCATTTACATATAAATGCTCTAAATCTACATTTACAGATTGTTTTATAACAGTTAATGTATAATCAAATTGTGTTCCATTTGCAGTTTCAACTTTTATTGGAATTTCTGTTTTTGCATCAACTAATTTTACTGTATCAATAAGAGTACCCTTTTCATACCAAATATTACCACCGTTTATACTTATTTTATCATTTTCATCTTTAGTTGTTATTAATAAATTACCTTCATTTTCATCTGTAGCTATTGTTACTTCATATTTCTTTGCACCTACAATTGATGCAGTAATTCCGTTTACAGATATCTTATTTATTCTTTGTGCATCTAAAGGCTCTACTACTACAACTACATCTTTAGATATGTTTGAATCTTTGCTTGTTACAGTTATAGTGGTTTCTCCTTCAGCTACAGCTTTTATTTTTGCATTTTCTTCAATTGTAACTATATTAGTATTATTAGACTTCCATTCAAAATCATCGACATTTTTTAAATCTTGTTTTAACACATTAAATCTTTCAGAACTTATTTTAAATTCTTGTATATCATTAACACTCATTAAAACATTATCTGGATTGATATCGAATTCTTGCTTTCCAACTAATATATATTCATTTGAATTAATATTTGTTTCATTTCCAAGTGTACCATATGTATTTAGTCCTGAACCATATACTAATCCATCTGCAGTAATTACATATGTATTATTTACACCTGCGCCAACAGAAATTACATTTTTATCAATATTTACAGGTGTTGGAGAAGCTACAGCTGTATTATTTTTAGTTCCTAATTCCCCATTAGCATTTTCTCCCCATACATATGCTTTTCCTTCATTTGTTAATATCATATAATTTCCAGCTTTTGCAGATATATCTACTACATCTTTTCCAGCATATATTGTAGAAATATTATTGTTATTTATTTTTACAATATTTCCATCTTTATTTATACCAACTAACTCATCTCCACAAGCTACTTTTATGATATCAACGAAATCTTTAATTACAGCAAAATTTTCATAATTTACGCCAACAATATTTGTAGTATTTCCAGAAATATATACCCTACCTTTATTATCAATCAAAGCTGTATAATCTTTTCCTGCTGATATATCAACAATTTTAGTTCCTGGTATATTTAATTTAATTGGTTCATCTGTTGTCTTTATATTGCCTAATCCTAATTGTCCATTACTGTTTGATCCCCAAACATATACTTCTCCATATTTATTTAATGCAACTGCATGATTATATCCAGCTGATATTTTTGAAACATCACTTATTGAACTTATTAATGTTGGTGTTGTATATGATGATTTATTACCCAAACCAAGTTGTCCATAACTATTATCACCAAAACTCCATACAGTTCCATCACTTCTTAATGCTAAAGTATATTGATTTCCAACAGAAATATCTTTATATGATTTTAAAATATTTATTTCTTTTGGAATATTAGAAGATTCTAATGATGAATTTCCTAATTCTCCATTTGAATTATATCCATAAGACCATATACTTCCATCAGCTTTTAATGTTATTGCATAATTATTACCAGCAAAAGTTTTAGGAGCATTTTTGTTATCTTTTTCACCTACTCTTACAATACAAATTTGAACATCATTTGTATTGTTTTCAGTAACTTTAATCCAAGTTACTCCTATATTTTTACCAGTAACTATGCCATTATCATCAACTCCTGCAATATCATTATTTAAAGATTCATATTTATAATCAGAATTAGAAACATTATCTTTAAATACATTAAATTCAAATTGTGAATTTAGCTCTATTTGTTTAGTATTTTCTATATTAACAAATACATCATTTTCTTTTAATGAAAAACTTTGTTTTCCTACTTGAACAGGATATACACTATTTGATGATGTTCTCATTGTACTTAATCCGTGATAATAATCACCACAAGCCCATACAGAGCCATCATTTTTTATAAACATAGAATATGTATTTCCAGCAGTTATATAATTTACATCATTTATTGTATTTAGTAATTTAAATTCTTTGTTATAATCCTTTGTTCCATTTCCTAATTGACCTAAACTATTTAATCCTGTAGCATATACATTTCCGCCTTTTGTTAAAATCATAGAATGAGATTTTCCTGCTGAAATATCCATAATACCACTTATATTTAATATTTGTGTTGGTGTATTTATTGTCTCTACAGTGTTTATTCCTAATTGTCCATAAACATTGTATCCCCATGAGTACAATTTTCTTGAAGTTGTTAACGCTAAATTATGGTATTCTCCAGCAGATATAAATGCAACATTTTCTAGTGATTCAACTTTTTCAAATATATTACGTTTATATTCTGTTCCAGTTAAACTACCAAAACTATTATTACCTGTTGTATATACAAATCCATCAGTTGTAACCAATATTGCATGCGATTTTCCTGCTTTTACATCTAATACATTTTTAATATTTTCTACACTTGTAGGTAATTTTCTGTTTTCATAATTTCCTATTCCAAGCTCACCATTTGTATTTAATCCCCAAACAACTAAGTTATTTGACTCCGTAATAGCAAAGCTAGAATTATATCCTGCTGAAATTTTTACTATTTTCTCTGCAAGATCAACTTTTATAGGTTCAGAACTGTTAGAAACCACATTGTTTCCTAATTGATAATAATTATTATTTCCCCATGCCCAAACAATTCCATTTTCATCTAATGCCAATACATGATTTTCTCCTGCTGATATTTCAACTATTTTAGCATTTGTACCAAATTTAACTTGAGCTAAATTATCATTATCAACTTTTGTTCCTGTACCTAGCTCTCCATTTGCATTTAATCCATACGACCATACAGTACCATCAGCTTTTAATATAACTTGTGTTGAATTTACTGTAATTGTCATTGGTTTTACTAATGCACCAGATTTTATAACACTTACTTGTATTATAGCTTTATTATCAGTACCATCTTGACTTACTGTTACTGAAGTAGTTCCTTCTGATAAACCTGTTACTTCACCAGTTTGAGAATCTACTTTTATTATTTGTTTATCATTTGACAAATATGTTAATCCATCTGAAGTTACTTCATTTTTCAAATTAAATGATTTAACATTAGCACTTAATGTTGCTTTTTCTGATTTTCTTAAAGTTAAATGATTTGTATTTACAACAATATCTTCTGCACCAACTAATACTGGAGTTATAGAATTTGCATTAACACAATTTCCTAAAGTTCCATTTAAACCATTACCCCATGCATATACTTTACCATTTGAATTAACATATATTGCATGATTCTTTCCTGCTGATACTAATATTCCATTTGAAATATTAGTATTCTTTTTAGGTAATACCTGATCATTTGATTGATCTGTACCTAATTTATTTTGATCATTTGATCCCCAAGTATATACTTCTCCATTATCTAATACTGCCATTGTGAAATTATTTCCAGCTTTTATTTGTCTTATATTAGTTAAAGTTTCTGTTCCTGTACTATTTTTTATGATAGTAGGTACTAAGCAATTTACTTTAGTTCCATTTCCACATTGACCATTTGTATTTGTACCTAATGCATATGCAGTTTTATCTTTAGTTAAGAAAACTGTATGATTTTCTCCTGATGATATATCAATTACATTTTCTAATCCAGAAACTACTGCTTTTGTTTCCAAATTAATTGCCTTATTATCCACAGTTATTCCATAATTTCCAGAAACTTTTGTAACATTTTCTATATTGCTAATTTTTACTGCAACTTTTCCATATCCTTCGCCACATGCATATACATTTCCATCATAATCTAATAAATATGTTGCATTTTTATACGCTGTAATTTCTGCAATGTTGCTAATTTCTTTTCCATATTCATCAACTACACTTACTAATGTAGTTGAATTTGAAGTACTACTATTTCCTAATTGTCCTTGTGAATTTAATCCACTTGTTAATACCTTATTATCTTTTGTTAAAATTACTATATGAGAATCTCCTGTAGCAATTTGTCTTACTTTAGAGCTTAATTCAATTTGTTTTGGTTCATTTCTATTCTCAGTATCACCTAATGCTAATTGACCACAACTATTTGCTCCCCAGCTCCAAATACTACCATCTGATTTTAATGCAATATTAAAATCATTATCAGATTTCACATCTATTACAGAATCTGAATTTTTATCTAATACTTCTACATAAATATTAGCTGTTTTTCCAGAAGTATTATGTGATACAACAATTGTTGTAAAACCACTATTGTTAGCAATAATTTCACCATTATTTATACTTGCAATGTCTGGATTAATTGATTTAAATGTAAATCCATTTGAATCAATTACATCTTTTCTTAAATTAAATGTATTATTTAAAGTTACATTTACATCTGATTTATCTCCAACATTCATTGTTATGTAATCATTTTCCTTAACAATTTTTACACTTCCAATTAATGTAGGAACTTGTTTTTCAACACGATCTGATTGTCCAAGTTGACCAACAGTATTTAATCCCCATGAATATACAAAACCATCATCTTTAACATATGTTGCAAAATTTTGACCTGCTGAAATTCTTTCAACATTTTCGCTTTCAACTTTTGTTGGTACAGAAATATAATTATCATTTACACCTAATCCTAAACTATAATTACTATTTCTACCAAAGCTATATACCTCTCCAGCTCTTGTTAATACATATGAATTATATTGACCAGCTTTAATCGATTCAGCTAATGGTATATTTTTTACAACACTTGGTGAGTTATTCTTTTCTGTATTACCACTACCTAATTGACCATATGAATTATTACCCCAAGCATACACCTTTCCTGATGCATCTAAAGCTAAATTATGACTGTCACCAGAAGCTATTTCTACAATATTTTGTAGTCCAGCTATTTTTTTGTTTAAATCTGTAATATTCCATACTGTTCCATATTCAGAAAGTATTAATTTTCCAGAAATATCTATAACCTTGCAATAGAAATTTAATTTAGTAGGTACTAATGAATATCCTTCTCCCCATACATATAGCTCTCCATCTTTATTAATTGCAAAACTTGTATTTTCATATGCAGAAATTTTTACTATATTTTCTAGACATTCAACCTTGCCAATGTTTCCATTATTAATATTATTTCCATTTCCAAGTTGTCCACTTTCATTTGCACCGAAGCTATACACATTACCATTTTGATCAATTGCTAATGTATGATTTTTTCCAACAGCAATTTTTGTAAATTTAAGTCCTAGATCATTTTTTATTTTAATTGGTTCAATATGATTTTCATTTGACATACCCCCAATACCTAATTGTCCATAAGTATTATCACCAAATGTAAATAATGAACCATTTGTTTTTAATGAAACTGTGTGTTTATTTCCAGCTTTAGTATCCATTGCAGAAACTTCATCTTTATCTAAAACATTAACTTCAGCTCTTCTTGCAAAATTTCCTGCAACTACATCAATATAAGTTTTTCCTAAAGATTTCGCCATAACATTTCCGTCTTTATCAACTGATGCTATTTTTTCATCTTGTGATGAATAGCTAATTTCTTTTGAGTTTTTATAATCATATAGGTTAAATCCAAATTCATATTTTGAATTTATTTTTTGTGTTTGTCCAATATTATTAAATGTAAAATCTAATGTATCTACACTTAAAAGATCATTACTAATATTTTCTGGGATATTTATTGTAACTGTTGAAGAATTTCCTAGTTGTCCATATTCATTATATCCAGTTGCCCATACTTCTCCATTTTCTTTAGCAAACACACTATAATTCTTTCCTTTTTGAGCAATAAATACGCTATTTAATTCCGTATCTACAGATTCTTTTACATATACAGGAACTGATGTGCTTATATTAGTTCCATCACCAAGTTCGCCATATCCATTATTACCCCAAGCAAGAACTTTACCATCATCTGTTATTGCTAATCCACCATAATATCCACAAGATATAGAAGCAATATTTTTCATTCTATTTCCATCTATCCCAGATATTTGTTTTGGAATTGATCCACCGACATCTGTCAATGCACCAAGTGTTGCATAACCAAATCCCCAAACAGTTCCATCATCTTTTAATGCTAATGCCTGCTCTGTTGTAGATGCAGAAATATCTATAATTCCAGATAAATTTGTAACTTGTACTGGTTGTAATCTTGTAGTGTTAGTACCATCACCTAATTGACCATTTGAATTATATCCCCATGCATATAAATTTCCTTCATCAGAAATTGCATATACAGACTTATTTCCACCTTCTACTTTTGTAATATTCGAAATTAATGTTACCTTTACAGGCAATTTTTTATTTGATTTATCGCCTGTACATAATTGGCCATAATCATTTAATCCCCATGTAAATACATTTCCATCATTATCCAATGCAATTGACATACTCTTAGCAGTAGAAATTCCTTTAATATTTTCAATAAATCCATCTCCTGACTCATTTTTTACTTGAACAGGAACTGTTGAATTTGTATAATTTCCAATACCTAATTGACCTTTATCATTAGCTCCCCAAGACCATAAAGTTCCATCTTGTTTTAATGCCAATACATGGTTATTGCTTACTGCAATTTTAACAATATTATCTATATCAACTTTTGTTGGAGTTAATCTATTTTCATTATCTCCTAATCCTAATTGACCTTTATCATTTAAACCAAAGCTCCATACAGTACCATCTGATTTTAATGCAATAGTTGAATACTCTGTTGTTACAACTTGAGGGAATGCAATATCATTTTCCTCTAAAACATAAACATCAACATAAATTGTTTTATTAGTATTTACTTCTGTTATTCCAATTTTAGTTTTTCCACGTTTAACGCCTGTTATATTTCCAAGTCTATCAACTTTTGCAATATTTTCATTTTTACTTTCATATGAATATTGACCATTTGACATGCTATCATATAGTAAATTAAATCCTACACTTAGCTCTGGTTTTAATTCATAAGTTCCACCTATTTTATGTATTGTAATTTCGTTCTCTGGAACTTTTATTTTTATATTACTTATACATACCCATTCTTTTCTATTTGATGTTGTACCATCACCTATTTGTCCATAATTATTTTTTCCAGCTTCCCATACTGTTCCATCATCTTTTACAATTACAGAATGTGTATCACCTGCTGAAACTTCCAAAACATCTTCAAATAGATCTGCTGTTTTACTATATTTTACTTGAACAGGATTTAACTTATTAGATGTATCCTCATCTCCAAATTGATAATTATTATCAGAGCCCCAAGCAAATACTTTTCCATCATTTGTTTTAGCAATTACATGCTTAGATCCACATGATACATACTCAATATTTCCTAATTTAGATCCATCATTCATAACAACTTGTGTTGGTATATTTTTATTAATTGTTGTGCCATCACCTAATTGTCCACTACCATTTATACCAAAACTATAAACTTCACCACTTGTTGTTACAAGTACACTATAGTCTAGACCAGTAGAAATTTGTACTATATCTTTTACTGTTGATAAATTAGTTGGATATAAACTATTTACCTTAGTTCCAATACCTAATTGTCCAGATGTATTTAATCCCCAAGCCCATACATTACCATCTATATCTAATGCCAAGCTTGAATGTCTTCCTGCTGATATTTCTTTAATTCCACTTAATCTTCTTACTTTTACTGGGATACTTCTTCTTGTTGTTGTACCATCACCTAATTGACCATATCCATTATAGCCCCAAGCATATACTGTACCATCACTATTTAAAGCAATACTATGGTTTGCACCAGCATCAATTCTAATAATATTTTCCAAATTTTCTACTTGGACAGGTGTTGTTACATTTGTTGTTGTATTATTTCCAATTTGACCATAGTTATTTAAACCTGTAGCCCATACTGTTCCATCCTCTTTTAAGAATAATACATGATTGTTTCCACATGCTATATCAACAACATTATCAATATCTATTTTAGTAGGTTCAAGTTTTCTTGCAGTATCACCAACACCAAGATTTCCATATGCGTTATATCCCCATGACCAAACTGTTCCATCAGCTTTTAATGCTACAGTAAAGTCTATTCCGCTTTTAATCTTTGGATTTGCAATGTTGCCTTTTCTTACTATTTTAACTACTACAGTTGCTGTATCACCTGTTTCATCATTTGTTACTTCAATACGAGCATTACCATATCTAACTGCTGTTATTAATCCTTTTTCATCTACTTTTGCAATATTTTCATTTAATGACTTATATGTATAATTTTCATTTTCTAATGTTTTATATAAAATATTAAATCCTAAATCCATTGAGGCATTTATTTGTTTTTGCTCTCCAATATAATTTAATATTACAATTGGATCTTCTACCTTCAAACTTGTATGACTTATTCCAACTAGAGTTTTAGAAGTATCTAATGTACCATCACCTAATTGACCATATCCATTATAACCAGATGTATAAACTCTTCCTAGCTTATCTGCTATAGCCATTGTATTATTAGTATTTCCAGTTAGAAGTGAATTTTCAAATTCGCCATTACCATACTCACCTAAAACTTTTGTATATAATTTGTTATTTACATTTGTATTATTTCCTGCATTTCCATTTTCGTTATAACCAGAAGTCCATGTACTTCCATCTTCTCTTATAATAGAAGTTACATATTGTCTAGCATTAATATCTGTTGCATCTTCAATTATATTTCCAGTAGAATCTTTTGCTACAACTGGTATTAATCTTCTAGTTGTATCTCCTTGTGCTAATTGACCATATCCATTATAACCAACTGAATATATTTTACCATCTTCACTTAGCATTAAAGTATAATTAACACCTACAGATACTTTAATAATATTTGAAATATTATTTTTACCACCTTCATCCAATACTTTTACTGGAATAGTAGTATTAGTTCTATTATTTATTCCTAATTGACCATTAGTATTTAATCCTGTAGCCCATACTGTTCCATCAGAATCTAATAATACTAAATGATTTCCTCCTGCACTTATATCCATTATATTATTTACTTTTCTTACTCTTGAAGGTATTGTAGATTTTGTTGTTGTATTATTTCCAAGTTGTCCATATCCATTATAACCCCAAGCATATACTGTACCATTATTTTTCAATGCTGCCATATAATAGTTATTTGCAGAAATTGCAACTATATCACTTAAATAATCTAATCCACTTTCAGATTTAACTTGAACAAATGCATTTGTTCCTGTTGAGTTATTTTGACCTAATTGTCCATAGTTGTTTTGACCTGTTACCCATACTGTTCCGTCTTTCTTTAGAACAGCTGTAAAGTTACCACCAGCAGCCACATCTATAACATCAGTCATATTTGTAGCAGTAGGCTCTAACATATTAGATGTATTTCCAAGTCCCAATTGTCCATAATCATTTAGACCCCATGTCCATACAGTTCCATCAGATTTTAAAGCAACATAATGATTTAATCCTCCAGATACTTTTGGCCATGTTATTCCATCCCTTGCGGGAACAACAATTTTAACTGTTGTAGTCAAACCTAATTGATCATTTGTAATTTTAACATATGTTGTTCCAGCTCCTGTTGAAATTATATTTCCATATTGGTCAACCTCAACAACATCTTTGTTAAATGACTTAAATGCATTTGCACCAGCATCTACTGTATCTGTTAATAAATTAAATCCACTTTCTACTTTTACATCTATTTTTTTAGTTTCTCCAATTTTACTAAATGTAATGAATTTCTCATTTACATCAAGTTTTGGATTACTAATACATTCAACAGTGCTACTTGTTACATTAGAATCATTTCCTAATTCACCATTACCATTATATCCAACAGTCCATACTGTTCCATCATTTTTTACAAATGTTGTATGATATCCTTCTGATGCAATAAGCATCAAATTATCAAAATCTTCATTTGTCTTATCAGATACAACACGTTTTGGTATTTTTACTGAAGTTGTATTACCCAATCCAAGTTGACCATAAGAATTATCTCCCCATGAATATGCAAATCCATTGCTATCTATTGCATATGAAGAATAAAGTCCAGCATTTACATATACAATATTTTCTAAATATGCACTTCCATCTGAATTTAAAACTTGTTTTGGTAATGAACTATCTGTTTTATTGTTTATACCTAATTGACCATGTGAATTATCACCAAAACTCCAAACATTACCATTACCATCTAAAGCAAGAGCATACCATCCTCCCATAGATATTTGAATAATATTTGTTAACACACCATTACCGGCACTATTTTTTACTTGTTTTATTCTATATGATGCATTTGTATTTCCAATACCAAGTCCACCATTACAGTTATGACCTGTTGCCCATAATGTTCCATCTTGTTTTATTATTGCAGATTCACATTGACCAATTGCAATATCTTTTACTCCACTAACATTTCCAATTCCATTACTATTTAGCATATATACTGGAGTTGTTCTACTTGTTGATGTATTATCACCTAAAATTCCTTGACCATTCCATCCACAACCAACAACTTCAGTAGAATCAAGTAATGCAATCCATTGATGTCTTATAGCAGTAATTTTAGTAACATTTTGTAAATATCCAATTCCATTTACTCCCATTACCTGCATAGGCACTGTACTTTGTACAGTATTATTTTGACCTAATTGTCCATAATCATTATATCCCCATGCCCATAATGTTCCATCTGCTTTTAATGCCATTGAAAAATGATCACCGGCAGAAATATCTATTACATTATCAATATTAACTTTTGTAGGTACATACATACTTGTTGTTGTTCCAATACCTAATTGACCATATGCATTATAACCCCATGTCCATACTGTTCCATCAGATTTCAAAGCAATAGTATGGTTCTTTCCAGAAGCAATTTTTGGTGTTGCTATAGCACCATCTTCAAGAACATTTACATCAATTGTTACAACTTTTCCAGATAATTCATCAGTTCCTATAACTTTAGTAATACCTAGTTTTATTGCCTTAATATTACCATCTGCTGAAACTGTTGCAACATTTTCATTTAAAGACTTAAATGTAACTGATCTATTAAGTTCATCTTCAGCTTTAAATAAATTAAATGATTCCATTTTTACTGTAACTTTTTGCTCTTTACCAACTGTTAATTTTACAGTATTTGGATTAGCAATTATTTTTGAACCTATATATATAGGTAAAGCTGTACTTGATATTGTTGGATCACCTAATTGTTTTTGATCATTTAATCCCCAAACTTGTACATAACCATTATTATCAACAGCTAATCCATGATTTGCACCAGCACCTATATATAAAATATCATTTATTTCACTTTCACCAGTACTATTTCTTACTTTTACAGGAATTAATGCATTATTTGAACTACCATTACCAAGTTCACCAGATGTTGCAATTCCCCATGAATATACTTCTCCAGACTTAGATAAAGCATATGTCGTATTTGATCCAGATTTAATTGTTGTAATATTATTTAAAGGACCGTCCCCATTTTCGTTTAAAACTTGAACTGGTATTTGTTTTGAAACTTTTGTATTATCACCTAATTGTCCTGATGTTCCAAGACCAACTGATACTATTGTTCCATTGCTTTTTAATATGTTTGTTGAATAATTTGTTGCAGAAATGCTAATAGCATCATTTATATATGAATTTTCATCTGCAAGTACTTTAACAGGAATTAATTTTGAAACTTTTGTGTTATCTCCTAATTGTCCATATGTGTTATCTCCCCATGTATATACACTTCCATCTGATTTTAGTGCAACTACATGTCTCTTTCCACAACTTACACTAATAACACCTGCTAAATTAGCTTTTGCTTTTACAGGAGTATATTTTGAAGTTTTGCTACCATCACCAAGTTGTCCATAATTATTTTGTCCCCAACTCCATACTTCTCCTTGTTTATTTACTGCAATTGAATAATTTTCTCCTGCAGAAATATAAATAATATCTTGTAAATATCCATCACCATTTTCAGCTAGAACCTGGACAGGAGTATATTTTGAAATTTGTGTATTATCACCAAGTTGTCCATAATTGTTGTAACCCCATGACCAAACTGTTCCATCATTTTTTAATGCTAATACATGGTTTGTTCCACTTGCAATCATTTGTATATCTTGTAAATATCCAACTCCATCTTTTCCGAGTACTTGTGTTTGTAAATCTGTTGAAACTGTTGAATTATTTCCAAGTTGACCAAATTTATTATATCCCCAAGTCCATACTGTTCCATCGCCTTTTAATGCTACAGAGTGTTTACTTCCACCATCAACCATTGGTTCATATTTCATATCTTCTTGTGCTTTTATAACTTTTACATAAACTGCAGCTTCAATGTTTCTTGTAGTATCTGTTATTTTAATTAATGTATTTCCAATTCCTACAGCATTAACTTTTCCATCTGCTGAAACTGTTGCAACAGATTTATCCAATGATTCATATTTTAATTTTCCTGGTTCAATATCTTTTATATATACATTAAATGAATCTTCAATTTGTGCATTTATTTGTTTTTCATCATTTATATTCATTGTAAATATTATATCTTCTGGTTTTAAAGCAATTTCACCAATTTGAACAATATTCATTCTTTGGTAAACAGTATCATCACCAATTTGACCATATGTATTTAATCCAACTGTCCAAACATTTCCCTCTTCATCTATATAACCAGCATTATTTAATGATCTAGATCCACTTGGTAAAATATCTAATCCATTAGCCTCTGCTGTATTTTCTTCATTATTTACAGGAATTAATACTGTTGAATTTGTTGTTGTATTATTACCTAATTGTCCATAATTATTTTGACCTGTTATTAAAACATGTTCTGCATTATTACTATCCAATGCCTTAACAATTACTCTATGTCCAGTTGCACCTATATCTACAACTTTATTTAATGATTCAACTTTAGCATTTTCTAAATCTATTTGTACTGGATATGAAATGCTTGTAGTATTTCCTATTCCTAATTGTCCAACATTGTTTTGTCCCCATACCCAAGCTTCATTGTTATCATTCAATGCTATAACACTATTTGTTCCAGTAGCAATTTTTATTACATCTTTTAATACTCCATTTCTAGCATTATTAATTACTGGATTTGGTGTATATCTACCAGCAGAAGATCCAGATCCTGTATTTGTAGCATTTTGTCCTAATGTTCCATAATAGTTATATCCAGTAGACCAAACAGTTCCATCTCCTATTTGAATTATAGTTCCATTTGAATTTGTTTCTACATTTACTGCATTAAATACAGTATCCATTTTTGTTGGTAATGATTTATTTGTATTATTTAATATACCTAATTCTCCATATGCATTTCTACCAAAATTATAGACATATCCATCATTTGTAAGTACTGACGAAAATTTATAACCTGCACTAACATCTACAATATTTTTTATAGTATTATCCCCATCACTATTTAAAACTTTTGTAGCATATACACATCTTGAAGTAGATCCATTACCTAATTGTCCATAATCATTATACCCCCATGCATATACTTCTCCATTACTATTTACAGCAATTGCATGGTCTTCTCCAGCAGAAATTTTTACAATATTTGATAAATATTCTTTTGAATTTATTTTTACTCTAATAGGTTTACTTCTATTTACAGTCGTACCATCACCTAATTGACCATTAGTATTTATACCTGTTGCCCAAACAGAGCCATCAGCCTTTAATATTACTGTAAAATTATCACCTTGCGAAATTTGTGGTTTTGTTATAGCTTTTTCGTTATTTTGTATTACATTAACAATTGATTGAGTTTTATATCCATTAACAGTATCTTTAATTGTTATTGTACATTCTCCAAGTCCAACTGCTGTAATAGTTCCATCATTTGAAACTTTTGCAACAGAATTATCAGATGATGACCAATCTAAGTTTTCAATTTTTATATGTCCAGCTAAAGCATTTAATCTTTTAGAAACTGACACATTTAATTTTGTACTTTCACCTTGTTTTACATATACAGCTCTTTTATCTGCTGTTATAAAATCTGGGTTAAGTTCGGTTACAGTTGCTTGAGTAGTTGTACGATTAGATAATAGTCTAACACCATTATCAGCATCTCTTCTTCCCCAGCCTAAAACTGTACCATCTTCTTTTATGCAGAAACTTACATTTCCTGATGTATTTTTATCTAAAGTAACAACTTTATCTGTAAATTCCTCACCGTATTGAGTTTTTAATTTTTGAGGATATGAACTATTTGATGTAGTATTATTACCTATATTTCCATATGCATTATATCCCCATCCATAAACTTCACCATTACCTAAAATAGCAAATGACGTTTCATAATCTGTTCCTATTTCAGTTACATTAGTTAAAGCCTCTGTCGAATTTAATTTTATTTGTACTGGTGATTCCTTACAATATGCACTGCTACTACCTGATGTTGAAGCAGTACCAATTCCAAGTTCACCATATTGGTTCAATCCCCAAGCCCAAGCTGTTCCATCAGCCTTTATTGCTAGTACATTATTTCTTCCACCAGCAATTTTAACAACATCAGAAATACTTGACTTAGTTGGTAAAACACTTGATGTAGCTTTTGTACCATTACCAACTTGACCTTGATAATTATAACCCCATCCAAATACATTACCTGTATTTGTAAGTGCTATACAAGATCTTACTGTCGTAGAAATATCACAAATATCAATTAACTTACCTCTTCCACTTGAATCTTTTACTTGAATAGCCACATTTGAATTTGTTGTTGAATTATTTCCAAGTGCTCCGTATCCGTTATATCCCCATGACCATACTGTTCCATCATTTTTTAATGCTATTGCATATGCTGAACCACAAGCCACTTTTGTAATACCAGTTAATTCATTTCCATTTTCATCAATTACATATACTGGTATATTTCTACTAACAGTTTGACCATTACCAAGTTGACCAGATGAACCTAATCCCCATGCTACAACTCTACCATCATCTTTTACAGCTGTAACAAAGTTTTCTCCACTAGAAATACTACAAACATTTGATAATTTATCAACTCCATTAACATCTAATACACTTTGCTCTTCAGAATGTGACACATTATCACCATTTCCTAATTGTCCATATTTGTTACTTCCCCATGTAACAACACTTCCATCAGATTTCAATAATGTTACTGCACTATTACCACCAGATATTTCAGATTTTACTTTATCATCAGAATCTCTTACAACTTTTACTAAAGCCATTGTTTTCCATTCATTTACTTTATCTTCAACAACAATTCTAGATGTTCCTTGTTTTAATGCTGTAATATATCCCTCTGCACTTATTGAGGCAACACTTGGTGTTGTAGAAGTATATGTAATATTATCTGTATTATCGCTTTCATTTTCATAAACATTAAATCCAGATTTGATACTAGCATTTAATTGCTTTCCTTTACCTTCTTGTAATAAAATTTCATTTTCATCTAACACAAGTTTTGCATTTCCCATTCTTGTGTATAATTTTGCATTATTATAATATCCATTACCAATTTGACCATATTGACCTGATCCAGAAACATATACAGTTCCATCATTTTTTATAAGTGCTGTATTATATGTATTTTCAATTGAATGTGGTACATTAATAATTCCATTTATATAATTTTCACCATTATAATCATATAATTTATTAACTACTAATAAATCTGTATTATTATTTTGAGACAATTGATAATCACTATTTTCACCTGTAGCCCAAACTTCATTATCATCAGTTATTAAAAATGTAATTCTCTCAGAAGTTCCTATTTTTCTTATATTTCCTATTCCATTTAAACCATCCGTATTATCTAATACAAAACGAGGATAACTTATATTTGAAGATGCCTTATTTCCTAATTGGCCATTTCCACCATATCCCCAAGTTAATACTTGTTTATTCGTTGTAAGGGCCACACTATGCCATCCACCACAAGCAATTTCAGTAATATCTTTTAGTACTCCATCTTTATTTTCATTCATAACTTGTTTAGCAACTCTAATACCTTGATCAGAACTTCCAGAAGAAGTCATTGTTGAATTAATACCTAACTCACCATAATAATTTCTTCCAATTCCCCATACAGTTCCATCTCCTCTTAGCATTAATGCATGCCATCTACCAGCTGAAACTTGTACAACATTTTGCATTTCTTTTGTTTGTACTGGTAATAATCTATTTGTATTTGTGTAATCACCAAGTTGTCCATAAACATTATATCCACAACTATATACATTTCCATATTTGTCAACTAAAATACTATTTCCATTGCTTGCACTTATATCAACAATATCAGTTATTGGATCTGTTCCAAATGTATCCAACATCTCTTTTGCATATTTAGAATTTACAGTTGTTCCATTACCTAATTGTCCAAATTTATTTAATCCCCAAGAATAAACTTTTCCATCTTTAGTTAATGCTAAAACATGTGATGTTCCTGCAGATATTTTTACAACATTTTTCAATGTTGAATCTTGATTAATTTTTACCTCAGTTAATTCTGCACTTGTTGTATTACTACTTCCATTTCCACATTGACCGACATCATTTAAACCAGTTGACCATACTGTTCCATCAGATTTTAAAACTATTGTATAATTTAAACCTTGCTCAACTTGAGGTACTGTTATTGCGTTTTCTGTATTTCTTGTTACATATACAATACTAGAAGCAATGTAACCGTATTTGTTATCAACAGCTCTTATTGTTGTTTGACCTTCTGATTTAGCTGTAATATTTCCGTTATTATCAACTGTAGCAATTTTTTCATTACTACTTGTCCATGTTATTGTACCAGTAACTGGAGCTCTAGCATACATATTAAAGTTTTGAACAACATTTGTATTTAATTTTTTCTTATCCCCAACTTTTATATATGAAGCTCTATCATCAATTTCCATATATGATACATTCATTTCTTTAGCTGACTTTAAGGTTTCTGTCATTTTTCCAAACAATTGATATGATGTATTTTTTCCAATTCCTAATACACTACCATCTGCTCTTATCATATGTTCCGGAGAAAGATTTGTACTACTGTTTGTTCTTGCCATAGAGCTACTTAATTTTACAATATTATTTGTTAAAGCTTCACCATATTTAGATTTTACTTCAACATAATAAGATTTATTTGTTGTTGTATTATCACCAACTTCACCTTGTGCATTTCCACCACAAGCAAATACCTTATTATTACTATCTAAAATGAAATGTGTTCCACCAGAAGTACCTATATCGACAATATTTGTCACATATGTTGTTGAATCAAACTTACATTGTTTAGGAGCAAGTTCAACACTAGTTGTTCCAATGCCAAGTTGTCCATATGCATTCCATCCCCAAGACCATACTGTTCCGTCTTCTTTTAATGCTAAAATAGAGTATGCTCCAGAGCTAATTTTTGCGACATTATCTATAATTGTTTTTCTTGGAATTCCATGAGTTGAACTATCAGTAGAAGCATTTACTCCAAGTTGTCCATCGCTATTTGATCCCCAAGACCATATTGTTCCATCTTCCTTCAATGCGTGTGATGAGTACATTGTTGTTGAAATATCTATTATACCAGATAAATATCCTTTTCCATATTCATCAAGAACTTTTTTAGCATATGCTGAAACAGCAGAATTATTTGTTCCTAACTGACCATATCCATTGTATCCCCAAGAATATATTTCGCCATTTTTTGTTAATGCTAATGTGAAATCATTTCCTCTTGAAATTTTAACAACATCTTTAATTTTATTACCATCACTATCTAAAACATATACAGGAACTGTGGAATCTGTATTTGTACCATTTCCTAAATTATATGAGCCATTATTTCCCCATGACACAACAGATCCATCTTCTAATACAGCAGAAGCATTATCATATCCAACAGCAATGTCCTTAACCTTTGTTAATTTTCCTTTTCCATCTGGAGAAAGAACTTGCACTGGCTCTGACTGATTATTTGTATTTCCAGTTCCAAGAACACCAGAAGCTCCCAGACCCCAAGACCATACTGTCCCATCTTCTTTTAATGCTATTGTAAAATTTAATCCAGATGATATCTTACTATCTGTATATCCTAAACTATTACTTACAGTAACCTCTATAACTTCTGTTATATTATTATTAAAATCTGTGACTTTAACTCTTGTTTTACCTATACGCTTAGCAGTCATAACACCAGTAGAAGTTACAGTCACAACATCATTATTTTCTGACTCATATTTAATATTGCTTCCAACTGTTTTTATAGTATTGAAAACATTAAAACCCTGATTAACTTTTAAATTAATATTTTCAGTTGTATTAACTTTCATATGTACATTTCTACTATCAGCTTCTAATTGATATTTTCCACTTATTACTGGCAAATATGTATTAAAATATGTACCATTTCCTAATTGTCCATTTGATCCTGTACCAGTTATAACAACAGTACCATCTTCAAGAATATATCCAGAATTTATTGAATTCGAAGGACCTGTACTTGCACTAATTACGCCTTCCAAATCACCTGTTCCATCAACATCTTTTACTCTTGTTAGTGTATTAATTGGTGATGTAACATTTCCTAAACCTAATTGACCAGATGTATTTAATCCTGCTGAATATACTTTTCCATCTTTTGTTGTTATAAAAGATGTAGCATTTCCAGCATATATATTTGCAATATTTTCTAAATCAACCAATTCTTCATTTTCATTTAATATTTTACAAGTATTAAGCTTACTACTATTAGCAGTTGAAGATTGTGATAATTGTCCAGAGCTTCCTAATCCTGCTGAATAAGCTTTTCCATCTTCTCTTAAAACTAAAGTATGAGTTCCACCAGCTATAACATCATATACATCTTTATATATCAATTTTTCTGTAGAACTTCCAATTTCTAATGGAGTAAATTTTGTTGTTGTATCTCCCATTATTAATTGTCCAGAAGTGTTTAGTCCAGTACCTAATGCTGTTCCATCCCCTCTAACTAGCATTGTATACTCAGCACCACAACTAACTTTTACAATATTATAAGCATCAGCAACTTTTATCGGTAATCTTCGAGCAGTTGTTGTATGATTTCCTAATTGATAATTAGCATTTTTTCCCCACGTATATAAATTACCAAATTTATCAACCGCAGAGCTATGAGCTGTTCCTGCTGATATATCTATTATGTTTGTTAAAAATCCTTGGCCATCTTCTGAAAGTACTTTAACAGCATATGTACTATTATCATTAGAATTTTGTCCTAATTGACCATAATTATTTAATCCCCATGTATATACATCACCATTAGAAGTCATTGCCAACATATGACTATCACCAGCAGAAATTTTAATTATATTTGTTAAATATGTATTTTCTGATGTTTTAACTTGAGTTAAATCTGCTGTATAATCTAATGTTCCATTTCCTAATTGACCTCTTGAATTAAGACCAGACATCCATACAGTTCCATCATTTTTTAGTACTGCTGTATAACTATTTCCTTGAACAATCATTGGTGTTGCAATACTATTTTCACTATTATTTGTAACATTAATTGTTGCTTGTGCTCTATATCCATGTAAATCTTCTGTAACAATTATTGTTGTTGTACCTATTTTCTTTGCAATCACATTTCCAGCCTTATCTACAGTTGCAATATTCTCATTTGTACTCTTCCATGTTAAATTTCCATATTCAGGAGCCTTAGCAAATAAATTAAAGTTTTCAACAGTTCTTACACTTAATTTTTTACTACTTCCCAATTTTATAGTTGAAATCTTATCTGTTACTTCTAAATAGCTTGTTCTAACATCTTCAATATATGATCTAGTTTCATATTTTCCACCATCTAAAAGTTGACCATTATTTGATTTACCACAAGATAAAATACTTCCATCTTCTCTAATCATATAATTTGTATATGCAGGTTCTGAATTAGAAAATAGTCCTATAATCTTTGGCTCTAATTCATTATAATATCTTCGTAAACATTTAGTAGGCAAATTTACATTCGAAGATGTGATAATTCCTAATTGACTATAATTATTTAGTCCCCATGCATATGCTGTTCCATCGCTTGTAACAGCAAAGCTAGATTCATATGCTGTACCTATGTCTACAACATCTGTTAAATAATCTGTAGAATTTAACTTAACCTGAACAGCAGTTGTTCTTACATAATTTGCATCACTTGATGATGTGCTTGATACACCAATTCCTAATTGACCATATCTATTTAATCCCCAAGCCCATACTGTTCCGTCATTTTTTAAAACAAGTGTTATATAACATCCTGTAGCGACTTTTTTTACATCAGTTACATTTTTTGCTTGTACTGGTAGTGATCTTTGAGTTCTTGCACCATCTCCCATTTGTGCTGATGCACCAGCTCCCCAAGACCATACTGTTCCATCATTTTTTACTACTGATACATATGCTGCACCAGCACTAACTTGAACAACATCTTTTAAATAATCATTTCCAGTTGAATCTAATACTTGTATTGCATATGCAGAAGATGTTTTAGTATTATTTCCTAATTGACCATAATCATTACTTCCCCATGTAAACACAGTTCCATCCGCTCTTACAGCTATTGCATGATTTCTTGATGCAGAAATACCTACTATTCCTGATAATTTATTGCCATTATAATCCATTACAAATACTGGTTTTCTTGAAATTTCTCCAATATTTCCTAATTGACCATCATTATTTAGTCCCCATGCAACAACATTTCCATTTTTCAAAAGTGCTATTGAAAAATAAGTTCCTGAAGCAATATCTACTACATCAGATAAATATTTGCTACCATTTACACCAGAAACTTGAATTGGATTTTCAGTTTCACTAGTTAAAACTCCTCCATCACCAAGTTGACCATATGTATTATCACCCCAAGACCATACTGTTCCATCATTTTTCAATGCAATTGTATGATTGACTCCTGCAGAAATTTTGTATATATTTGAATTTCTTTCTCCAACAATAATTTGAGCAACAGTTTCAATATTAGTTGTTATATCAGTTATTTTTACTCCTGTCTTTCCATCAGAAATTCCTTTAATTACACCATTATTATCTACTTCAACAATATCTGTATTTAAACTTTCAAATTTTAAATTTTCTTTACTTACAGTATAATTTTTATTTATCTTTAAATTAAATCCTATATTTGATTTAACATCTAAAGTTTTCGTTTCATTTTTATTTAATTGATATAGCTCTTCAACATATAAATTTTTAAAATCAATTTTTGTTATTACATTACTACTTGCATATGTTAAATTTGCATGTTGTCCACTAGTTCCAAGACCAGTTATACCAACAGTTCCATCATCAAAGGCAAATCCATATGTTGTTCCTGTTGAATGTCCAAGAGATACAACATCTTTTAATGCCTCTGTTTTGGTTTCATTTTTTACAACTGTAAATACTTTTGATGTAGTAGTTGATGCTATTGATAATTCACCTGTTTTATTTAAGCCTGTAGCATATACATTTCCAGCTCTGTCTTCAATATAAGTTGAAGTTGGTCCTGTACCAATATTTGAAATATTTTCCATAATGCCACTATTTGCTAATCCCTTTAAATCAATCGGTGCTGTTTGATTTTTTGTTGTATTATTTCCCAATTGATAATTGTTATTATATCCCCAAATATATGCCGTAGCATCCTCTTTCAAAGCAATTGTATGATGTCTTCCAGATGCAACTCTGACTATTCCTGTTAACACTCCATTTCTTTCACTATTTATAGATTGAACAAGCTCTGCTTTATTTGTAGTAGTTCCATCTGCCAATTGTCCAACATTATTATAACCAGTACCCCAAACAGTTCCATCACCTTTTAAAACTATAGTCGAATAATATCCACCTTGTGCCTGAATAACATTGTAACTATCATGCATTTTTGTTGGTAATACTCTAGCAGTTGCAGAATTTATTCCTAAACCATAATATCCATTATAACCCCATCCATATACAGTTTTATCTTTCATAACAGCTATTGAAAAATCATATCCTGCAGATATATCAACAACATCTTTTAAAAATTCTTTTCCTGTACTATCTAAAACCTGTATTGCATATGATGAGTTAACTTTTGTATTATTTCCCAATTGACCATTTGAATTCAATCCCCATGCCCAAACAGTTCCATCTTTCTTTAAAGCAATTACATGTTGTTCTCCAACTTCAATTTTTCTTATATCAGTTAAATATGTATCTCTATCAATCTTTACTTGTGTTGGTATGTTTATATCCATATTTGAAGCAATTCCAGTTACGCCATTTTCAGCAGCACCAGATGTCCAAACAGTTCCATCTTCTTTCAACATTGCAGTAAATGTTGTACCACTTAAAACCTGTGGAATAGCAATTGCTCCTTCTGATATAACATTAATTATAGATTCTGCCTTATAGCCACTTGTTTCATCTTCTGCAATAATTGTTACATAACCACTTGATTTTGCAGTCACTTTACCTGAATCATCAACTGTTGCTATATTTGAATCTGATGATTTATATTTTATATTTCCAATAGTCGCTTTAAAATCATTTATATAAAATCCATTAATTACTTCAACTGATAAATTTAATGTCTTCCCAATTTCCAAATATTCCTGATTATTACTTAAACTTAAATATGATTCACTAATTTTATCTGAATAATTGATCGCACTAACATGATCACTCAAAAATTCATATGCCCCTGCGTAACCATTAGCATAAATATTACCTTCTTCATCAAAAAACATATTTGTAGAAGTATTTTGTCCATCTTGTAATTTTAAAATTTTAGGTAATTGAATACTATTTTTTCCAACTACTTTTGAAGCAACTTTTTGATTTGTTACATTTCCATTTCCAATTTCACCTGATGTATTAAGACCCCATCCATAAAGCTCTCCATCAGAATTTAATGCAAAACTTGTTTCATAATTTGATGCAATATCAACTATGTTTTCAAGATTTAAAACTTGAACTGGTGTTGTTTTTTTATAAGCTGCATTTGATGTAGATGTCGAAGATGTATTTATACCTAAATTTCCATATCTGTTTATACCCCAAGACCATACTGTTTTATCGTCTTTTAATGCTAATGTTTGTAAACCACCAGCATCAACTTTTGTAACATTAGTAATTCCAACTTTTACAGGAATATATGAAGTTACAGCACCACCATTTCCAAGTTGACCACTTGTTCCAAGTCCCCAAGTGTATACTTCTCCATCATTTGTTAAAGCAACAGAAAAATCATGTCCTCCAGATACTTGTTTAATATTATCTAATTCACCAATCTCTGTTGATTCTGTTCCATCTTCAGATGTTACTACATTTTTCTGTTTTACTTTTTGTGCTACAACTCTTTTATAATCAGCATTACTTGCAGTTGTATTTCCAACATTCAAACCAAGTTGTCCATAACTATTTAATCCCCATGAATATACAGTTCCATCATTTGAAACAGCTAAACCATGGAATGAACCTGCTGAAATTTGTTTTATATTTTCTATATCTTTTCCATTTTCATCTTGAACATACACAGGAACACCAGATGAATCTGTTGTATTATTACCCAATTGGCCATATGTATTTTGACCCCATGCTAAAACTTTTCCATCATCTGTTAAAGCAATTGCAAAACTTTCACCTACCGAAATTTGTTTTATGTTGCTCAATTTTCCTTCACCATTTACTCCTAAAACTTGATTAGGTTGTGAAATTTTTTCATTTGCAATATTTCCATTTCCAAGTTGTCCATATGAATTATTACCCCAACTCCATACTGTTCCATCTGGTTTCAATGCTAACTCAAATAAATTTCCAGATGCTATTTGAGCATTATTAATATCATATTCAGAAGTACTATTTACACTAAAATTAGATTCAGAAGAGCTCATTAAAGCAGTGCTAGATTTTTCACTATCACTGTCATTTGATATAAAATTAGTTTCACTTGTTTGATCAACAGAACCTGTTTCTCCAACAAATATTTTTGAAACATCAAAATTTTCAATTTTCCCATTAAATTTTGCCATAGCAAAACAGCCTGAAATTATTGCAACAATAATCAGACTAAAAAGTAAAACTTTTTGCTTAACCTCTCTCTTAAATTTCTTGCTCATCTTCATCTAAAATCTTCTCCTTTGCTCAAATATTTAGTATAGCTAATTTATAATATATTTAATAAAAACTTATCAAATCTTAAAATGTCAATATAAATATACATACCTACTACGGATATCTATATTAAAGACATATATTTCACTTTTATATCATTTCAATTACTTTTTCGTTACAATTCGACATTTTAATTTTCATTAGGGACATAATGAATAGAGCAAAAAACGCACACTAAAAAACTATCCATTTCTGCATAGCTCTTTAGTGTGCATTTTCCGTAGATTTATTTAACTGGCACACTATTTATTCTTGAAATTTGACCCCCCTTAACTTTTATTTCAAGAGTATTTTGTTTTGATTTAATATAAAAATATTCATCTTCATCTCTTAAAATTTTTAAGCATGAAACATCATTTTCACTTAAATCACTTTCGCCTAGCTCTTTAAACTGTTTAATAGCAAGCTTTTTTGCATTATCCTCTGATATTTCAGAGCCCTCTTTTGTGTTTGATTGTATAACTTCAACACCATCTAACATTATTTTTTCTTTCTTTTCTGGCATAAACACTATTACAAGTGAAACTACAATAATAACAACGCAAGAAATTATAGCAATATTATACAAAGTCAAACTTTTTTTGAATTTTTTACTTAGCTTCATAATACTTCTCCTTCGCCATTTCCTTAGGCTTTCTGTTTTTTGGGTTCACTTAATAAACCTCAAAATGCGGATTTTTTTATCCATTTTTAGGCTTTTTTTTATTTTTAATATGTTTTATTTATATTATTTTATATATTTTTTTATAAACCTTTTTTTAGGGTTCACTTAATAAACCTTAAATTACGGCTTTTTTTACCCCAATTTAGGTTGAATTTATATATTTTTTCACGTTTCTAGTATAATTTTTAATATTATGTTATTTACAATCCCCTAATAGTTCTATCCGTGTGCAAAGATTAAACTATTAGGAAGATTGTATGCACACTAATAACATATATCTTTTAAAACTTTATTTAATAATTATAATTACTTTAGACATCAATTTTATTTAATAATTATAATTATTTTATGACCTCAATTCTATTTATTACTGAATTATCTAAATTAATCTCGAAAGGCTTATCTGCGTAGTGAATTTTGTATTTAAATACTCTATTTTTGTAATTTATTTCAATAATCTTGCCATCCAATTTTTTACTTATTGAATCATTAAATACTACCTTTACCTTATTATCATAAGTATCCTTATCTAGGTATTGATCAATATCTAATTTTAGATTATTCTTACTTACCTTATCTAATCCTCCAAGTACAAATTCGCCATCTTCTTCTATCAATATTCTAACATTTCGTTTGAATACAATTATTAAAATTAGTATTCCAAGGGCAATTGCTGCTATAATAGCTGCTATTGACTTTTTATTTATACCTTTATTTCTTTCAATATCTTTATCTTCTTGTTTTTTATCATCTTTCGTATTATTCTTTGGTACTTCTTTATTATCTTCTTCTTTTGTATTTTCTTTAGGCTTTGTATTTTGATTTTCTTGTACATTATCATTTGTTATTTGATTATCTTTTGTTTCTTCTTGATTTGGTATATTAGCTTCCTCATTATTGTTATTATTTGTTTTATTATGATGTCTATTTATATTTGTATTATCTTTTGTATTACTATCCTTTGTACTATTTTTCTTTGGTAATACATTAACTATAAAGTTTGTTGTAAATCCACCATAACTTACTTTAATAACTTGTGTTCCAGCATTTTTAGGATTATATTCTGAAATCATATCGCTTGTTACAGGTATTACTGTAATTCCACTTGATTTAACAACTGTAATTGTTGCTCCAGATACATCTAAATTTGCTCCAAAATCGTAATTTGTTTTGTTAGGTTGGGTATTCATTGAAATACCTTTTATTGAGTCTTTAACACTAATTGTGAAACTATTTGACTTACCATCATATGTAACTGTAATCTTTTGTGAACCTACTTTAGTATTATCAAATCCTGATATCATAGAAGCTGTCATATTAGTACTTTCTTTAATTGCTCCACTTGCCATTTTAGTAGTAACTTTACCACCAGTTAAGTCTAGGCTCTCTCCATATTCGTAATTTCTCTTAGTAGGAGGTGTTATAAATAAACTATTTAATTCATAATCCTCTACTGTAACGGGGAATGTTTGAGATAATCCGTCATATGTTACTGTTAAAGTTTGAGTTCCTAGCTTATTAGAATTGTATCCTGTTACCATGCTTGATGTAATACTAATAATTTCAGTTTCTCCACTTTCTTTAGTAATTTCTATTGTTCCACCTGTTAGATCTAATTTTTGTCCATATAAGTATTTTACTTTATTTGGTAATGTTTTTATAACCATACTATTTGTTAAATCTTGAACTGTTATCCCAAATGTTTTTGTGTATCCTTGATATGAAACTGTTAGGGTTTTAGCCCCTATACTTGTACTATCAAATCCTGTAATCATAGCACTTGTCATTGCAACTGGGGATGTTGCAGTTCCACTTGCCATTACAGCCCTTACTGTACCTCCATTTAAATCAATTGTTTCATTTAACTTGTACACAAGCTTTGTTGGTTCAACAATTTCAATATCTTTTACATAGTCTTTTACATTGACCTTATATTGTACTGTTTTACCCTTATATGTAATTATTAATATCTGCTCTCCTAATTGGTTTGAATTAAATCCAGTTACCATACTAGGAGTTACAGTTACATACTGTTTATTTCCACTAGAACTTGTTACTTCAAGTTGTAATCCTGCTACATCTAGTGATTCTCCATATTTATATTCAGTCTTTGGAGTACCAATTAATGTTACTGATTGAACATTATCTTCAACTGTTACTCCAAATTGTTTAGTAATTCCTTCATAAATTACATTTATAGTCTGACTTCCAGCTTTTGTTTTATCATATCCACTTATGCTTACACTACTATCTGAAAGCGCTACATCTATTTTTGTTCCACTAGCCATTACTTTTTCAATCTTACCACCTGTTAAATCAAGCTCTTCACCGCATTCGTATACTAATTTTGTAGGCGGTGTTAATATAATACCTGTTACATAGTCTTCGACTGTAATTTCATATTCTAGTGTTTTTCCACCATATGATATTTGTAATTTTCTTGTTCCTAATTTAGTAGAATCAAATTCACTTCCATCTAGCTCTTTTATCATATCGTTTGTAATATTTATATTTTGTACTCCGCTATCTTTTACTACTTCAATTTGTCCACCTGTTACATTTAATGGTTCACCATATTTGTAATTTGTTGGTGGCGTAGTTTTAAGTGATATTGATTGTACATTGTCAGTTACATTTACTAAATAATCTGTTGTTTTTGTTATTCCGTTTTCTGTATAATCTACAGTTAATTTTAAATCTTTCGATTCTTGTGTATTATCAAATCCTGAAACTGTTACTTTAGGTGAACTCATTGTAACTATTTCTGTTCCTACAGCTCTTGTTACAAGTAGCTCTCCTGTTGTAATATCTAATGTTTCATTAACCTTATACTCTGTTTGTGGTAGAGTTTTTATAGTTATTGATTTGACATCATTTATTATTGTTATTGGATAATTTACTGTTCCAGTTTGTCCATCTTTTGAATATTCTATTTTCAATGTTTTATCCACTTTTTGTGTTCCATCATAACTTGCTGGACTCATATTTAATGGACTTCCATCACTTTCTGTTATTGTTGCTTTATTTATATCTAATGTTCCTGATGTTCCATCTTCATATGTTAAATTTATTTCTCCACCTGCTAAGTCTAAGCTATCTCCGTGATTATATGTTGTTTTTGTTGGTGGTGTTATTGTTATTCCTGATACTGTATTCATCAATGTTACTTGTAAGCTTGCTGTGAAGTTATCTCCATTTGTATAACTATTTGAATCATTATCTGTATATGTTACTGTTAAATTTTGTGCTGTTGTTGTTGCCTTATTATATCCATTTACCATACTTTCTGCTAGAGCTATTGGGGATTGTGCTCCTGCTTTTGCGTATGTTACTGTATATTTTATACTGTTGTCTGTTATTAATTTTGATAATTCATCATTATATGTTCCTGTTACACTACTTGGATTTACTTCAATTTTTGTAACATAATCTTTTACTGTTACATCAAATGTTGTTGTTTGTCCTCCATATGTTATTGTTACAGTTTGTTTTCCAAGTTTGGTTTTGTCATATCCACTTATCATTGAATCAGTTACTGTTTCTTGTATTGTTCCACTTCCCTTTGTTACATCTAATTTAATTTTACTTAAATCTAATTCTTCTCCGTATTTTACTTCACTTTGTGGTGTTCCATTTATTGTTATTGATTTTACTGAATCAACTACACTTACTTCATATGTTGCTGTTTTTGTAATTCCATTTTCTGTATAACTAATTGTTAATGATAAATTTGTATTTTCTTTTGAACTGTCAAATCCTGTTACCATATCTGGTGTTACAGTTACAACTCCTGTTGTTCCCATTGCTCTTGTTACTAATATACTTAAACCTGTAACATCCAATGTATCTCCAATATTGTATGTTGTCTTTGTTGCTGGATCATGTACTGCTATTGATTTGATATCGTTTATTATTGTTATCGGATAATTTACTGTTCCAGTTTGTCCATCTTTTGAATATTCTATTTTCAATGTTTTATCCACTTTTTGTGTTCCATCATAACTTGCTGGACTCATATTTAATGGACTTCCATCACTTTCTGTTATTGTTGCTTTATTTATATCTAATGTTCCTGATGTTCCATCTTCATATGTTAAATTTATTTCTCCACCTGCTAAGTCTAAGCTATCTCCGTGATTATATGTTGTTTTTGTTGGTGGTGTTATTGTTATTCCTGATACTGTATTCATCAATGTTACTTGTAAGCTTGCTGTGAAGTTATCTCCATTTGTATAACTATTTGAATCATTATCTGTATATGTTACTGTTAAATTTTGTGCTGTTGTTGTTGCCTTATTATATCCATTTACCATACTTTCTGCTAGAGCTATTGGGGATTGTGCTCCTGCTTTTGCGTATGTTACTGTATATTTTATACTGTTGTCTGTTATTAATTTTGATAATTCATCATTATATGTTCCTGTTACACTACTTGGATTTACTTCAATTTTTGTAACATAATCTTTTACTGTTACATCAAATGTTGTTGTTTGTCCTCCATATGTTATTGTTACAGTTTGTTTTCCAAGTTTGGTTTTGTCATATCCACTTATCATTGAATCAGTTACTGTTTCTTGTATTGTTCCACTTCCCTTTGTTACATCTAATTTAATTTTACTTAAATCTAATTCTTCTCCGTATTTTACTTCACTTTGTGGTGTTCCATTTATTGTTATTGATTTTACTGAATCAACTACACTTACTTCATATGTTGCTGTTTTTGTAATTCCATTTTCTGTATAACTAATTGTTAATGATAAATTTGTATTTTCTTTTGAACTATCAAATCCTGTTATCATATCTGGTGTTACAGTTACAACTTTTGGTGTTCCAGTTGCTCTTGTTACCGATATACTTAAACCTGTAACATCTAATGTATCTCCAATATTGTATGTTGTCTTTGTTGCTGGATCTTGTACTGCTATTGATTTGACATCATTTATTATTGTTATTGGATAGTCTATACTTTTTGTAACTCCGCCTTCTGAATATTCAATTGTCAATTTTTTATTTACTTTTTGTGTATCATCATCATAGCTTGTTGGGCTCATATCTACTGCACCAGAGCCTTCTTTGATCATACTTGATGTCATTGTTACATTATTAGTAGTTCCACTTGCATAATGAACTGTAATTGTTCCATCTAAAGCAAGAGCTTCACCATGATTATATACATTTTTACTTGGTGCAACTATGTCAATACTTGTCACATTATCAATAACATCATATGTGTATGTAGTTGTCTTTAAATTACCAAATTCATCTGTATATGTTATAGTAGCAGTTTTTCCTGTTCCAGCTACTGTTGTATCTAAACCTGAAACCATTGAATCGTCAATATTTATTGATTCTGTATTTCCTGCTTTTCTTGTTACTTTAATTGTTCCACCAACACCTGTTGTTGCTTCATTTAACTTATAGCTTTGTTTTGGTGTGTTTTCAATTGTTATTGAATCTATTGGGTTTTGTAATGTTATGTCATAATTCGTTGTTTTACCTCTATATGTAACCAATAAATTTTTTACTAAATTATTATTTGTGTATTTAGAATATTTTGGTTCCATATCTACTTCAGAGCCATCGCTTTCAGTAACAACTGCTTGATTTAAATTAATAACCTCACTGTTACCAGATTTATAAACTATTTTAAGCTCTCCAGCACTTTCATCAAATGTATCTCCATGATTAAATATTGTTTTTGGATTTTTAGAAATTGATATACTTGCAGCTTCATCTTTTATATAAACATCAAATGAAGTATCAAAAATTTTACCATTACTTGTATATGAAACTTTTATTGTTTTAGTTGCAGTTTTACTTACAAAACTACTTGCTGATGGCGACATATTTATAGTACTTCCATCTTGCTCTGTTAAAGTAACTCCTGAGGCTTCCATTGAAATGTTTGACTGTGCACCACTAATATAATTTATGTTAATTTGTCCCCCAGTCGCTGAAAAAGCTTCTCCATATTTATATGTAACTTTTGATGGTTTATATAAAACCGATATATCTTTTATTACATCATTTATAGTAATTACTTGAGTGGCTGTTGCTGGTAATTTATCAAATACATTTGAACTACTATCTAATTTAATTGTCAATGTTTCATTATATTTATGATTTACATTAAATAACGATCCTGCTGGTTTTTGTACATATCCTGTTACCATTCCAGCAGTAATTGTTTTAGGTGAACTTGAACTGCCATCTGCATATACTTCAACATATTTTCCATTTGATATAACATCATCAAGTGATGTGTCATAATCAAATTCTGTTTTAGTAAATGCTGTTGTAATTCCTGTTATATAATTTACTAATTGTATATCAACAGTATTTGTTGAATTTATAGTTCCATATTTTACTGGCAATGATTGTTTTGCAAGTTTTGTTGGATTATATCCACTTGTATCTATTGCAAGAGAACTTGCGCCTACAGTAAACGAGCCACCTCCGCTTGTTGTAATTGTTGCAACAAGACCACTGTAATTTAATGCACCTGCAGAAGTTCCATATTTATTTTGTGCTGTTGGTTGAGTCGTTATTGAAACTCCTGATACTGTATCATTTACAACTATATTTAAATCTGCAGTTTTTCCTTCATATGTCAATGTAATTTTTTGATTTCCGGCAGTTAAGCCATTACCTCCAGCTATCACCCATCTATCTGATACTGGTATTGAACTTATACTTGCTGTTGTCGAACTTGCAGTAACTTTTGAATCATCAGCTGAAATTGGTGTAAGAGTTTTTCCACTTTTAGTTACTGGTGTAATTTCTCCTCCAGCTAAACTAATTGTATCACCATCATCATATGTAACATTTGTTGGTTGTTTTGTTATCGAAATGCTAGATACTGGATCAGTTACAGTTAATGTCATATCTGTTGTTAAAGACTTATATGTAAATGTTACTTTCTTATTATCTACATCCGCTTTTGTCTTATCAACTGTAATTTCTCCTGTTGCAATTTCACTTGCTATATTTAATGTATCTTCTAATGTATTTCCTGATGAATCCTTATATGTTGCTGTAAGTTGTCCTCCAGAAAAATCTATTGTATCACCATGTTCATAGTTCATTTTTGTTAAATTAGTTTTCTTCGAAATACTATCTAATACATAATAATCAAAATCTATTGTTTCACCATCATATGTTAATGTTGTCTTCTTTGTTGTATTATTTGCTGTTGTTGAATCAAGAGTTATTTTTCCAGATGTTATTGCATCTGATACTGTTACATCTTCTGAACTTCCATCATCATATGATACTGTTAATATTGCCCCTGTAAAATCTAATGTTTCTGTATTGTAATATTTATTTTTTGTTGGCTGAGATTTAAATGAAATATTATTTATTTTCTTTGCACCAGCTGAAAAGCCTTTAAATAATAAATAATCTTTACCATTCACATAATATGCTCCACCATCATATGCAAGCATAATATCATCTGGATCTCCAATTGAAAAAACATCTGTTGTAATATCTTCCATTGTTTTTCCATCTGCCAATTTAAATGTTAATGTTGCAATTACAGTTTCATCTGCCATTGTTTTTGTAGTAGCTCCATCTATTCTGAATGTACAACTGCTTGTATCTATTCCTGTAGCTGGAGATGTATCAAAATATATTCCATCTGAAGCCCAATCTTCCATGTCTGTTGGCTCTTGTAACTCCCAAATAGGTCTTTTATTTGTTCCTATATTAACTTCTACTATTGGAGATAAAATACTTTTATCATATTTTAATTTTATATTTCCCGCATTTAATCCAGTTACAGTTGTTCCATTTTTTATGATAATATCCATTGTAACTATTCTTGTTCCAGAATATGTTTCTATGGTATCAGTATCTGGATCAAAATCATAATAATAATATGTTGTATCATTATCCCAATGGTCATAATCTTTAGATGTATCTATTGGATGAATGTCAATTTCAAAATAGGGTTTATTTTCTTTTATTGGAGAAGCTGCATGAACTTCACTTAACAAAATCCCATATGGTGAAAATGATTCTATTAAAATTATTAAAGATATTATTAATGCTATTATTCGCTTCCTCGTAAAGAACCTTTTTAAATTTGTATATTTCATTCTATTTTTCTCCTTCCATACTATTCTATAATCCTATTAACTTCATAATTTGCTTTGAGTGCTGAAAGATCTAATAATTGAATCCTACCGTCATTATTAAAATCCATCTTTTTATCATAATTCGCTGAAGTTGTATCTGTTTGGTATGCACTATATAACATAGATAAATCTAAAAGTTGTATAACACCATCTTTATTAACATCACCTGCATATAGCTCTTTTTCTCCTATATCCAATACATCTCCAGTATTTATTGTTCTTGAAATAAAAATATGATCTAAGTAACCTTCTCGATCTAACAAAATATCATAAGTCCCCGGAGTAACATATATTTCAAATGTTCCATCATCATTTGTATCACTATCTAAAGATGTTATTGTTTCTAATTGTTGATGTATTGAATCCCTTTTTCCAAATTTAACAGTAGACCAATCTATTACATTTTTTACCTCATCTGATTTGTATAACCTTACTGTTGCTTTATATATTTTTTTACTTTCCATCGGTTTTAAAAATATACTCCCCCTAATAACTCCATATGGCCTTTTTACCACCAGAGTATATTTTTTTTCTGTTTTACCATCTTCTGCTGTAACAGTTATTGTTAAATTTGTATCACCTTTTCCAAGTTCATTTAATTTAACAGTAGTTGATACATTATTTTGAATATCAAGCTCTTCATATTCAACTGTTACTCCATCAGATTCATAAACCAAATTTCCATCTTCATCTCTTTTAGGTTTCTTAAGTTTCATTGAAGATTTTGTATCACTAAGTATTGATTTTAAGTTTAATTCATCAATATTTTCCAATAACTCCAATTCATAATTTAAAGTATCTTTATCAAATTTAGGGTTTAACTCATACTCCTTATATGTAGAATTATCTGGATTTTCTTCATCTGTTGTTCCTGAACTTACAATCAAGTTATCTAAGTTTGCGTTTTTTGATGCTGTTGCATCCACAAATCTAAATGCCGATTTATTTTCAATTGAATCTTTAACATTCAAATTTATTTTTATACCAGTTGTTGGTACAAATTCATCTTCTTTAAGTGAAAATCCTGAAATATCGAAATCATCTGATATCATACTAAAGCTTACCTTTGCTAAAAGAACACCCCCAGTTGTTGTTATTATTTTCTTGCCTGCTCCATCATCCTTAATATGCTCTGAATCGGTTACCGGAGGATTAAATGTAATTGCCCAATCAACTATACCTTGGTTTTCATCTTCTAATGAAGCACACTCAAGTACTGATGAAAATTCATTTTCAAACTTAAAGTATTGAGTTACATCATCAGTAATTTCATTTGTTTGTATGTTTGAAAATTTTAATTTTGTATTATCAAAACTAAATCGTACCTCAAATCCGTTTAAAATCTATTTCATGTCCCCATAATTCCATAATAACTTGTTTATTTTTACCTTCAACCTCAGTTATATTTGTTGCTTTAAGCTCCAAATATTGATCATCTGTTGGTTCAATTGTTGAGGCTTCAACCACAATTGCCATATTTATAAACATCATCACAAGAATAAGTATTACAGCTGTTAGTTTTTTTAATAAATTTTCCATATGTAGTTGAAACCTCCTTTCTTATATTTTTAATTTATATAGATTATAGAGTATTTAATATAAGAGTCAATTTTACATTTTTCACCATATTTTTTATTTTTTCTTAGGGAAATCTGTCTTAAAAGGTATAAATAAAATATATTTCATTTGTGTTAAATTGTTATTATAATTTGGTTACAAAATCCATAATTTTACAAACAAAAACTTTTATCAATTTTCCCTAAGAGTTTCGCCAATTTAAGAGCAAAAAAAATAGAAGAAGACTTTTTAGCTCTTCTTCTATTTTTTTTAACTTATAATCTTAAAATTATTTTATCTTTTGTATTTCTCATATTCATCATTTGTTTATCTCAAGATATTTTCTTTTGAAAACTTGATTTTTATTTTAGCAATTATTTTATCAAAACCTTTATTTCCTTAGGATATCTCCTACATTATATTGGCGTTTAATATTTTTTCGTAATGCTATTATACATCCACTTAATAATGCTAATACTATAGTAATTAATGCAATGTATTTCAAATCTTCTGATCCTGTTTTTACTGTTAACATTACTGGTGCATCATCTATGTCATCTTCACCTGGAACATTATTGTCTGGTGTTGAATCTATATCTGGTGTTCCATAATCATTATAATCTTTACTAATTTCTGCTGTATTTATTTTTACACCCATATTAGTTTTTGAGTTAATCCATTTAAGAATTACTATTACTTCTGCTGATTCTCCTGGTTGTAATAATTTATCCTTTAATTCATCTGTTACTATAGTTCTATCATCAAGCATTGTCCAATTTGTATTATCTGATAATTCAAATTCTAAGCCTTCTGGTATTCTATCCTTAATTTCTTTTGCATATCCAGCTACTTCTCCTTCATTAGTAATTCTAATATGATATCTGAATTTAACTACTACTGAATCTATTTTGCTCTTTCTTAAATCAACTTTTACTACTTCTTCAGGATCATCCTCTGCATGATGTCCTGTTTCAATTTCTTTTGTTTGTCCGTTTTCTGTTACAATAGCTTCTGTTACCCACTTACGTAGGGCTAAATCAAAGTACAATACTCTAACTTTTTCAATATCTTCATCATCTTCACCTTTCCATACATTTGGTGTTGAATCACGATCTTCTCTATGAATTCCTTTTTTATCAGTTTGTTCACTTATCTGAGCATAATTTATTAAAATTCTGTCTGATGTTGTAGGCTCTGTTACTTTAAATGCTATTTTTACATCTTTGTATTCTGGTGTAGTCATTGTTTCTTTATCAAAAGCCTTCATTAAGTTTTGTCTATCTTTTGTTTCATTTTCCTTTGATAAATAATTTGTAACTACATATTTTGCTTTTGATACATCTGTAACTTCATTATCATTTTCATCTACTAGTTTCCACTCATACTCTTGATTAATTTCATTGTCTGGTAAATATTCCAAACCTTCAGGTATATCATCTTTTATTCCTGTTGCATATCCATCCTTACTACCTTCGTTGTAAACTCTTATTGTGTATGTAACTATATCATTTGTATGTACTAATACTGGATCTTTTGGATGAGTATATGTTGCTGTTGTTCCTGTTTCATTAATTAATGCTGTAGCATCAACTTGTGGAATTCTACTTGTTACTTCTTCTTTATTTACTCCTGTAATAAACTTACGTAATGCTAAATCCATGTATGTTACTTTAATGTATTCTACATCTTCATCATCTTCACCTTTCCATTCATTTGGTGTTGAATCTCTATCTGTTACTGGTTTGCCACTTTCATCTGTATCATCTGCAATTTGAGCTTGGTTTTCTATTATCTTTGGATAATCTTGTTTGCATATTACTTTAAATGCTATTTTTACATATTTAGAATCTAATGTATCCATTGTATCTGGATCAAATGCTTTTATTAAGTTTGCTTCATCTGTTTTTTCATTTGCTTTTGATAAGTAATCTGATATTACATATTTTGCTTTTGATGTATCTGTTACTTCTTGGTTGTTTTCATCTACCATTTTCCACTTATATGTATCATTTATACTTCCATCACCATCTACATATGGTACGAATTCTAATCCTTCTGGTATATCATCTTTAATTAATGATGCATATCCAGAAACTGTTCCTTCATTGTATACTTGTAATGTATATGTTACTATATCTCCAACAGAAACTTCTACAGGCTCTTTTGTATGAGTGTATGTTGCTGTTGTATTAGAGCCATCCTTCAATGAATCAACATTTACTCTTGGTGCTCTTTCATATGTAACATCTTGCTCTTGTTTTGTTTCTTCTTTTGAATGCTCTTTTAATAGCTCTTCATCATTTACGGCTGTTATGTATTTTCTTAGTGCTAGATCAAATTCTTCAACAATTACTTTTTCAAAGTCATCATCATCTTCTTGTCCTGGTACATAATTATTTCTGTTATCACTTAATTTGTCTTTATTGTAATCAGACATTTCCTTAGATGTTTCTGGAATTTTTACATTATTTGTTACAGAATCTCTATCTATTGTTTCACTAGTTCTATTATTTGCGATGCTCTTGCTTATTTCTGCTATGTTTGTTAATACTGTTTTTGCAGGAACATCTTTTGAAATTCTACATTTAATTTCAATTTCTTTATAATCTAATTCTCCAGTTACTTTATCTTTTGCTTTTATTAAATTCTTCTCAGCATTTTCCTCTTTTGATAATTTTGTTGTTTTTACAACTCTTTTATTTTCTGAATCTAATTTCCATCCTCTTTCATTATTGAATTCATCTTCAACAAATTCTAATCCTTCTGGTAAATAATCTGTAATTTCTTGCGCATAGCCATCTATTTCACCTTCATTGTATACTCTTAATGTAAATACAACATCTTGAGAAGCATATGCTCTTACACAATTTTTAACATGATTATATGTAGCTGTTGTCGTTTTATTTGCCAATAAATCGCCTGTTTTAACATCTGGTACTCTATCTTTTGTTTCATCTTGTGTTATTTTTGAATCTTCACTATCAGAATATGAAACTGTTGTTATAGATTTTCTTAGTGCTAAATCGAAGTATTCGTTTTTAGCAATTACATCAATTTCATTATCTGCACCATCTACTGTAACTAGTCCATAATTATCGCCTTCTGTTAGCTCTACAGATTCTACTATATATTTTTCATCATCATATTGTCCACTTCTTGCTGTTATTACTTTAATTTTTATTGGATTATCTAACAACATATATCCTTCGGGAGCTTTAGTTTCTTTTAATATAATTGTGTATGTTTCTGGTCTGTCAATTCTTATATTAGGAATTATAAGCTCACTATTTACAGTAACTTTTCCTGGTATAATTACATCTTTTGAATTTACATCTTCTGTAGATTTATACAATTCATATGCTTTTCCATCCTTTTCAACTGATACATCAAATTCTGCACCTTTTAGTGGTTTGTTTGTATAACTATCTAATTTATCAATTATTAAATTATATGAACCTTTTATTCTTTCATTTGTTACTTCAACTTTTGCTATTTGTGACTTAGATGTACTTGCATTTACTAAATCTACATATTTGTTTCCTTTTGTTACAGATGGTGTTTCTATTATGTATTCATTGTTTTTTACAACAATTTTTACATTAACTACTATATCGCTTTCATGTGCCTTATATAAATGATCAAATATTCCATCTGTACTTTCTTCATGTAATACAAATTTATAAGTTCCTGCTTTTTCTATTAATATTTTTGGTAATAAAATTACACCATCTTCATTATTTACCTTTTTAGTTTCTATTGCATCATGTACTAGGTTTTCAAGTGTTTCTGCATCCTTTAAATTAACCTTTTTGCCTTTTTCATCAAATACTGTTAATTTAAATTTAACACCATTCATTCTTTCATTTGTATCTTTATCCTTCTTTATTAATTCAAAATTGTAGAATTCAGGATCTTTTATAAATACATTTAGTGTTGGTACTTTGCCATCTTTTCCTGTTGATACATTAATATATGCATCTGCAACAGTATCTTCAAAATCCAACTTATCTAATAAATTAGAATCTTTTCTTTGTTTATATAAGTAATATTGGTCATTTACCACATTTCCTTCTTCATCTACTATTGTTATTGTTCCATCTTCATTTACCTTTAAAATAACTTCAATATATACATTACCTTCTAATATGTTTACGAATTGTTTTCCTGCAGTTCTTGTTTCTGTTATTAAGTATCTATATGTACCTTCTGGCACTTTATATTCTGTAAATGAAATATTACCATTTTTGTCGGTTACTAATCCTGAATGTCTTCCACTAAATTCACTTACTACAGTAAATTTAGTATTAGATAAGTTTATATTTTCTTCTCCAAAAATCTTTTTATTAATTACTAATTTATAATTTCTTTCTGGATTTTGAACACCAATATTTAATGTATATAGTCCATTATTATTTTTCAAACCAATAGATATTGAATTATATAAATCTTTGTATTTTGATTTTTCTAATAATTTTGCACTACTAATATCTTGTATATCACCTTCATATATTTCGAAATACTCTTTAACTACATTGAAATCTTGGTCTTTTATTTTTACTACACCATCACCAGTTAGCTCAGTATATACTTTTATAAATTTACCCTTTAATAGATTTATATATCCTTCTGGCGCATCGTTTTCTGTAATATAGTATGTATGCTCTCCATCTGTTAAATACTCTTCTGAAACCTCTACAGATGGGTTTAGCTCTTGATGATCAATAATCATTTGGTCATCTCTTATTACAGTAAATTTTGAACCATTTAGAGCTTGCTTTTTAGAATCGCTCTTTTCAATAGATAAATTATATTTTACTGGGTTAATTACACGTAAATCAACCTCATCATTTGAATTTTTAACAGATTGTTCACCTATTGTTATATATTTATGTATTTTTTCTTGTAAAACTGCATCTGCAACAGAACCATCTATTTTTTCAATATAATATTTATATTTATCATTAGGTCCAAATTTTGTTCCCTCTGAATCTGCAACTACTGTTGTATCTCCATTTTCAGCTACATCTACATAAGCTATAATTTTACAATTTTCAAGAATATTTATATATTGATTTCCTGCTGAATTATTTTCTGTTACTTCATATTTATAAACTCCTGGTAGTACTACTTTATTTTTAATTTCTATTGAACCATCATTTTTTGTATTATCTGTTACTTCTTTTGTTGAAAAATCAGCATCCTTTGTTTTTTCTTTTACCAATGTTCTCTTAATTGTAAAGTTTGCTCCATTTATAGGTGTTCCTTCAATATTTTCTTTATATAAATTAAAGTCTATTGTTGTAGGGTTATAAATTTTAACTATTAATCTTTGTATTGGCTCTGTTGTATTTACACTTACACTAATATATTTAGATAATTCTATTTTAGTGTTTGAATCAACTTCTGTTCCATTTGAATTAAATATTTTATATGGAGATCTTATTACTATTGATCCGTCTGCTTTAACTTTTATATATACTTCAACATATTTATCTTGTAATATATTTACATATTTTGAAGATGCAGGTTCTAGCTCTTTAATAGTGTATGTATAATCTCCTGGTTTAACTTCTTCTTCTTTAAAATCAAATGTACCTTTATCATTTGTCAATACATTTTCATGTTTACTATTTTCGTCTCTGCTAATTGTGAACTTAGTATTTGGTATTCCTTCCCCATTTTTTCCAACTTGTTGTTTTTGTACTTCCACAAAAATACTTACTGGATTTATTACTGTTACTGATAATTTGTATATTCCATCTTTATCATAATCTTGTGATAGCACATTTATTTTATTATATAAGTCTTTATACTCATTTCTATCTAATAATTTTGCTCCTTTTGTATTATGGATATTACCTTCATATATCTCAAAATATCCATTAGAAGTATTTCCATCTTGATCTTTTATCTTTAGTACACCGGTATCTGTTAGCTCTGTATACACTCTAATAAATTTACCTTCTAAAATATTTACATATGCGCTATTTTCAATTGTACTATCCTCTGTAATATCATATGTATGGTATCCTTCAGACATATATCTTTCTGTAATTTCAGTATCACTTGTTACTTCTCCATCATTCAATAAAACAATATTACCATCTCTTATTACTGAGAATTTTGTTCCTTTTAGCTCTTCAAAATCTACATTTCTTTTAGTAATATCCACAGTATATCCTACTGTATTTTCAACAATCATATTTATACTATCTTTAATTGAATTATTTGAGTTTACATTTAATGATATATGATTATGTACTCTGTATCTTGTATTGTAGTCAGCTTCTGAACCATCCTGTTTTTGAACAAAATATTTGTATTGTGTATTTTGATCAAAAATTGTTCCATTTTTATCTGCAACTAATGTTATTGTTCCATCAGGAGATATCTTTGCAAAAAATACAATTTTGTTTCCTTCTAATAAATTATCATATTGTTTTCCTGCTGTTGTTTTTTCTGTAACTTCGTATTTATATACTCCAGGTTCAATCCACACATTTCCATCTACAGTTATATTACCATCATCATTTGTAAATTGTGGTGGTAAACTTTGTAGTTCACTTGTAATATTAAACTCTACATTTTTCAAAGGTGTTCCAGCTGTAGTTGTTTTATTTATATTAAGTTCAATTGTTACTGGATTTTTTACTTCAATTAACAATTTATTTATAACATTTTTGTCATCTACCATTACAGATGTATACTTTTGCAATTTTTTCAATGTTGCATCATCTGTTATTTGTTTATCATTTTCATAGTTTTCATCATTATTATCATTATAGTATCTTGTGTTGTCAATAGTCATTTTTCCATTTGCAGATACTGTAACATCTATTTTCATATATTTTTCATTTAAAATATTTACATAGTTTGCATTTGCCACATTATTTTCAGTTACAATATATGAATATTTTCCTGCTGGAATTTTCTTTTCATAAAATCCTATTTTTCCACTTTGGTCTGTAAATTTACGGTAAGTTCCACTAAAACTACTTATTATAGTAAATTCTGTATTTGATATTGGTGCACCATTTTCACCAGTTTGTTTTTTAAGTAGCTCTACATCAACAGTAGTAGGATTTTCAAATGTAAAGTAAACTGTTTGTATTCCTTCAGAATCTGGATCTGAAATTCCATATTCTAAGAAATCTAGATTTTTTAATGGTACTTGTGTATGACCACCATTTGAAGAATTTTCCTCTACAAATGACATTAGCTCTTTTAATGTTCCATCTTCATTTACTTTTAAAACCATAGTTAATGCCTTATTAAACACATTTTCATAAGCACTATTTTCTACTGTATTTTTTTCTGTGATTTGGTAACTAACAATCATTCCTGGCTCTAGGTCTTCTTCTGTAAATGTCATTTGATTGTTACCATTTAAGTAATGTTTTCCAGAATTACTACTTGTAACTTCAAATTCAGTTCCTGATAACAAGTTACCTTCTGTATCCAATTTCTTTAAATTAAATTTATATTCTATTGGATTTTCAACATATACATGAATAATTGGATATCCATTATCTGTTGTGCCTTTAACAAATTTAACATATTTTAATACACTTTCTGCATTCTGCATAACTTTTGGTGTACCACTTGATGTATCAACAAGTACAGTTCCTGCTACCTCAACTTCTTGTTTTTCGTTCATTTTTACCATTACATGTAGTATTTTATCTTTTAATATATTTGTATGTCCTGGCCTTGTTTTTGTTTCAGTTATGATAAAATCAGTTACTTCATTAAGCCCTACTTCAACACCTAAAGGTTCTGATTTTGATGCTCCTGATGTTATTGTTACATTATTTGAACCTGCTGACATTGAAAGCTCTGCTCCACTTAATTCTTTTAAATCATCTTCACTTTCTGCTTTAGAGTTATATTCTGTTTTATTTAAATCTACATAGAATTTTAATGGATCTTTTACTCTAACCACTAGAGCATATTTTCCAAATGTATAATTTTCAGGTTGTACTTTTATTTCAGTTGTAACACAATTCAAATATTCTGCTGTTACATCTTCTCCATTTTCATTACATACATAATAATTCAATGTCTTTACAGAACCTTTTATTAATGCTTCATGTGTCACTAACTTAAGTTCTCCATCTCTATAAATAGTTTGCACAATAATATAATTGTTACCTAAAACATTTATGTATGGTGATTCTGCATTTGTTTCTTTAATTCTCCATACTTGAGCTGTTTCATTTTTGGGATCAATACCAAGATTGTTTTTTATTTCAATATTATCTGACATTATAGCTGATTTTTTATTTAATTCAACCGTTTTAATTACATTATTGCTTAATGCAATATCTCTTAATATACCTTTTACTTTTTCATTTTCTCCATTTACACCAGCATAATATAATTCATTTAAACTTGCTCCATCAATTTGTTCAGCAACAATTGTTGCTTTGTCAATATTTAGCTCTCCATTTTTACTTTGTTTATTAATAACTAAGTTATATGCATATGGATTTACAATATTTAAATCAATAATTGATTTCGTATCTTTATGTGTTATTGCAAGTTTTAAAATTTTCTTAGCATTAATTTCTTCTTTTGTATATAATTTTTTAGCATTTTCTTTTTCTACTAATTCATAATGTGTATATCCACCCAATCCATCACTTTCAGTATTTTTTATTCTACCATTTTCATCTGTTTGAATATATACATATAATTCATATCCTTGTAAAGCATTTATATATCCTGCTTTTGCTGATTCCTCTGTAATTTTATATTTATATGTTTTATTTGGTTCAGAACATTCATAATCAACTAATAATCCTTCATCCAAACTTCCTCTTTGAATTATAGTAGAATTACCATTTTCGTCAATTTTTTCTACCACGAAAATAGCTCCTCTTGTCGAATTAGAATTATTGATAATATTACCAAGTTCGTCATATTTGAACATTCTAAATACATGAGTTTCAATTTTATTTGGGACTCTAAGTACTACTGTAGAATTTTGTACATATATGCTAAGTCCTTTTTCCAATAATTCATCTTTAGTTAAACCTTCACTTGATGATTTCGAAACTTCTATATTTACCTTATCATTAGTAATCTGCTCTGGTGATGTTATACCAGTAGTATCTATTTCAACAATTATTTGTGTGTCCTTTAATTTAGTAACTCCTTCTGGTACATTTCCTTCTGTTAATACATATCTTTGTATACCACTATTCAATGAAATTCCATCAATATATATATAACCATTTTTATCTGTAACAGGATTTTTACCAGTAGTTTTATCTTTTATAAGAGTACCATTTGGAGCCATAATGCTAAATTCAACGCCTTCAAGACCAATTATATTATCATCTTGATCCCCCTCAGCTGTTTTCATTACAGCTAACTTCAATGTATTTTCTTCGTTTGCAATATACAAATTAACCACATTTCTATTAGTATCCACATCTATACCAATTTTATCCTCAAGGTATTTTTTCTGAGCAAAAGAAGTATATCCTCTTACCTGATAATAAGTCCCTGGCTTATTTATAGTTCCATCTGAATTTATAGTAACAAATAAATGTATTGTTAAACCTTTGAAAATATTTGTATATCCTTCTATTGATGCATTTTCAACTATTTCATAATGATATTTCGTTCCAATACTTGCTTGATCATTACTAAATATCTCAAAACTCGATAAATTTTTATTATCATAAATTACTTTTTCCTCTGGTTCAACTTGTTTTACAGTAAAATTAGCTCCACTAATTGCTTGCAAACTCGTCCATTTTATATTTCCTTCTTCATCTTTTGGAATATCACCTTTAAATTGCTTTTTATTTAAAGTAACTGTGTAAACAAGTGTATTAGCCCAATTTATTTTTACTTCATCCCCATCTTGGGTTACTGAAAGTGTATTTTGTTGAGTTTCTTTATTATATGCTGACCATTGATCAGAACCTTTAGCTATTATAGCTATTATTTCCGATGCTATAGTTCCATCAATTTTTGCATGTACTCTTACTAAAGCTTTTTTGTATGAAGAAAAATAATTATTAGGTACTATACTTTCTTCTAATTCATAGTAGTATGAACCACCTAATTTAATTTTTTCTACATTGTCTATTGTTATATCTGTATTATCTGATGAGGTTGTTATTTCTGGTAATGTTTCCACACCTGTTCCTGCTGAAAATTTATTAACTATATCTGATAATTGCATTCCTGCATCATTATTTTCTTCAATATATAATCTTTTAACATTAAACTTAGCTCCGTCAACACCTTTCTCTGATGAAAGTTCATGTTTATTTAGCTTAAATTTATATGATGTTTCTGCTCTTTCGTTTGGTATTATTAAAGTCCATGAATTATTGCCATTATCTTTAAAAACTTGATTTTTATTTTGATTATAATATTTTTCTGCTAAAGCTTTTGCTAACATTACATCTATAACAGTTCCGCCTTTTGAATGTATTGGTCTATAATATAATTCTGTAGAAACAGTTCCCTTTTCACTTATTTTTACTATTAATGCAAGATATACTTTTTCTAAAGTATTTTTATATCCAGGTGCTGGCTCTGTTTCATATATTTCGTAAGTATAAGTTTTATTTATTAATTGATTTTTCCTTTCAACCAAATATTCTCCAAGATCACCTAATGGTTGATTATTAAGTATCTCCACACCATTTTCTTTTATCGTAAACTTAGCATCTTTTATTGATTCATTTTCCATATTTACTTTTTTAATATTAAATTTAAAATCGCGTGTTGGTTCATTATAAATAGTAATTGTAATTATATTATCAACTACATCATATTTTGATTTTAATATTATTTGTTTTTGTATATCTGATGTGGCAGAATCTCCAACTTTTTCTGGACTTAAAATAACACTGTCCACAACATATCCTGTTTTTGACTCATTCATTTTGGTTGTAACTTTAGCTACCAAATTATAATCTGTTAATTGTACATATTTACCTTTTAATTCATTTGGTAAATTAACTTCATTTATAACATATGTATCTTTATTTTCGCCTAAAATTTCTACATTTTCGTCTATTGTTGCAATACCTTCAATTTTTTCTCCATCCGCTGTTGTTTCTGTTTTAGTTGTTACATCAAACTCGCTCTTATCCCTTTTTGTTCCTTTAAAGTTCACTCCATTTATTGGTTCATTAGTAACAGAATCTAATTTTCTTACCTTTATTGTATATTTCCCATTCATTTCTCTGTTTTTTACATCTATTACTATTAAATCATTTGCATTTACATTTATTCCTATATCAACCGTTCTTCCATCAACTAATTGAACACCAGATAATGTTGCATTTCCTCCTTTACCTTCAACTATTGACACTTTACCAGTTGTATTATTCGTATTTTCTTCTGATAATTCTATTGTATCAATTACATATTCCTTATCATTTTGACTTACTTTTTTACTAACTTTTAAATTAAGATTATTCTTTAATTTAATTGTTGTATCACTATTTACACTGTCTTCTGTAATTGTATATTCATCTATTTCATTAACATTTGTAATCTGTTTAAAATATGCATCTGTTAATCCATTTTTTGTTGTTCTTGAAACTGTAGTTCCATCTTTAGGTGTTATAACAAATGTTACATTATTACCATCTTCTTCTGTATTATCATTCTTTATAATTTTTTTACGTAATTGTAAAGCATATGATCCTCCCTTTGTTGGGTTTCCAATTGTTACAATAATTTCACCATTAGTGTCTACTTTAATTTCACATTTAGTATCTTTTCCACTTTCAGTTTTTACATAAATAGTTTTTGGCTGTAATATACCTGTAGATTTATCTATATCAAGTTTTTCTTCTTTTTGTCCACTTCTACTTGTATATGAAAGACCAATTTCTGTAACTATATATGCATTATCGTCTGTATTTGTACCTTTTGATACTGTAAGTGTAATTGGATCACTTAATATTGTGTATTTTTTAGTGTTTTCATTTTTTTGCTCTTGTATTGTATATACATCTTTATTATCAACATTTGATCTATTTATTGCTACAATGCCATCGTTTCCATCTGTAACTGTAATTTTACCTGTTTGTGCATCTGTATTTTTTTCCACATTATTGATTAAAAATGGCACATTTCCAATTATCTTTCCTGTATCTTCACTTTTCTTTACTAACTCAATTTTATATTCACCGTTTAAATCCTCGTTAGGAATTGTAACAGAAATATTATTATTATCATCAATACTTACTGTAATACTTACTGTTTTATTACTATCTTTCAATGCTACGCCATTTAGTGTTACAGTTTTATTTTTTGACACATCTAATGTAACAGTTTTCTTTGTATTTTCTTCTGCTACAAAAATTTTAGATACTTGATATTTGTTACTTTTTTCCTCTTTTTTAACAGTTAGTTTAATACGATTCCTTAATTTTAAATATGTTTCTGCATTTTTTTCTTCAATATAAAATTCATCATTAGTATTTAAATTAGATTCATTATTTTTATTTGCAGTTACATTATTTGCAACTATAGTTACATCTCCATTTGTAACATTTATAATACCATTTGAATCTGTTTTTACATCTGTTCTATTGGCTTTTCCAATTGTTTCTGATGATATATCAAAAGATATATTTGAAATTGGCTTTTTATCACTATTTTTTACTTTCTTTAGCTCTATTGAATATTTTCCATTTATTCCTGTATTTTCAACTGATACCATATCTTCAAGTTTTGCATTATAACTATCCTTCGTAATAGTAACTTCTATTGGTTTATTATATCTTATATATCCCTCTGGAGCAGTTGTTTCTACTATCCAATACTTAGTTGAAATTGTTTCATCATAATTATAGTCGTACACATTTGTACCATTTATACCTACTTTCTTATTTGCTTTATTAGCACTAGCATCTCCACCAAATTCTAATCCAGTAAATTCTACTATTCCATCTGAACCAGATTTTCCTGTAACATCTGTAGTAGTATCTTTTCCATTTTTATCTTTTACTTTAACGAAAATATTATTTTTTGCATTTCCTTCTGATGTTGCTATTTTAAACACTGCACCTGATACAGGCACTTTTTGTCCATTCTGTGTTTTGAATTTTAATATTTTTATACCACCTGTATGAACTTCTGGTATTTCAGATTTTTTATAATTCTTACCTGAACCATTATTATATTCTAATGTTGCTTGATTTGGAACCTCCTCATTTAGCGCAATTATTTTTCCATTTGCATCTTTTGCAAATGTTGTTTTAAATCTTATTTCAATTGTCGAATTTTCTGGTAATGATTTACCTGCAGTAAATCCACCATTTATAAATGATATTTTTAATAATCTTGTTTTTGAACTATAATCATCAATCAAATAATCAGTACCTTGTTTTAATATTTTATCACCAATTTTAACTGTTACTTCTGAAGTACCAGAAAATTTCAATCTACTATCTATAGTATCTGTTATAACATATTCTGTAAATTCCGCTATTCCTGTTGGCACTGTTGATTGTATTACCCAATCATGACTAACATTTCCATAATATCCAGAATCTAAATTATCTATACTTTTTACACCTTTATGAATTTCTGGCTTTTGTATATTTTCCGCCTCGACTAATATCTCTCCTTCTTTCACTTCAACTTTCTTTGCATTTTGAACAGTTGGAGTTTTTGGAGTTAATACAAATGAACTATTATTTGAACCAGTTTTAGATACTACTTCAAAATAAATTGATTTTGGTAATCCCAAGTATCCGTTAGGTACTGTCTTTTCTGTTATTGTTACCTCATAAGTAATACCAGCCTTTGCAATATTTATTCCAGAAATTTTTAAATTTCCATTAGAATCTACAAAATATTGTTTATTTCCATTTAATTGAGCCCCTGTACTATCTTTTAAAATTTCTCCAGTATCTTTATTTTGTATTTTTACAGTAAAACCTGCTCCTGATAATCGCTCCTCTGAACCTTTTTTATACTTAATTAAATTTAAACTAAATGCCCCTTTGCGTTGTGGATTATATACTGTTACTGTTATTGTTCCACCGCTAAGCTCAGCTTCTACTTTAACTTTTTCACCATTTATTTCAACTGTTGCAGTAGATTTTTTTCCATCATTAACAACTTCTTTTGCACCTTCAATTTCTAAAGATATTCCACTTACTTTATTTGTTATTTTGCTTCCATCTGCGCTTGTTTCAGATGTTTTGCTTACTATCAATTTTATATTATTTTTTATACCAATATAATATCCTGTATTTGATCCAATATCTTTTTCTTTTAATATATATTCATCTTGAGTCCTTATATAATCTTTATTTATAGTTACTATATCACCAATTTGAACCGCTGATTTATCATTTGTTACTATTTCTCCTATTGACTTGCTTTCACCATTAATTTTTGCATTTACATCAAATGTCACTCCACCAAGTTGTTTTCCATCAGTTCCCTTTTTTACTAAATTAATGCTATATGTTCCAGATTCTCTAATTGAAGGATTTTCAACAGTTAATGTTACTGTATTTCCATTTAATTCTGCAATTACTTTAACATCTTGACCATCTATATTAACAGTTGCTGTAGACTTATTGTTTTCATTTACTACAGTAGCACCTTCAATTTCTAAGGATACACCACTTACAGAATTTATAATCTCGCCACCATTTGAGCTTTTTTCTGTTTTCTTATTGATTGTTAATTTAATATCATTTCTTATTCCAATGTAATATCCAGTATTATTTCCTATACCAACTTCTTTTAACGTATATATATCAGGATTTGTTACTTGATTTTTATCAATTGTTACATTACTTCCAATTTGAACAGACTTTGAACTATCGGTTTTTAAAGGTTTTTCTGAGGTATACAAATCTACATTATTTCCATTAATTATTGCATTTGCAGTAAATGAAACTCCACCAAGTTGTTTTCCGTCGGTTCCTTTTTTTACAATTTTTAAATTATAATCTCCATTTTCTTGAACTTTTGGATTTTCCACAGTCAATGTTACTGTATTTCCTTTTAATTCTGCTTTTACTTCTACATTTTCTCCATCGACATTTACTAATTTACTTGCTGTAGCACCTTTATCTGTCGGGGTTCCATTACCAATTTGCAATGCTATCGCATTAACATAACTTTCTATTGCCCCTTGGTTTTCTTTACTTCCTTTTTCTACTATTAATTTTATATCATCTGTTATTCCAATGTAATAGCCAGAATTATTTCCAACACTAATTTCTTTTAGTGTATAGATATCATCTGTGTTTACTTTATCTTTTTCTATAGTTACTGTATCACCAATTTGAACTGTCTCATTAGCTTTTGTTGTTAATGGATTTTTTTCTGTATAAATTTCTTTTTCATTATTACCATTTATTTTAGCTTTTACAGCAAATTTAACTCCACCAAGTTGTTTATTTGTTTCTTTTCCTACTTTCTTTAATCTTACCTCATATTCTCCTTTTTCTTCATATTTTGGATTTTGTACTACTATATTTATTGTATTATTCTCTAAAGTTGCAACTATCGTTATTGTCTGATTGTTTATAGTTTTCTGAATAATCGATTTTGTACCATAATTTTGTACCATAAAACCGTTAGTTATCTCAAAATCTATTCTATCTACGTAATATTTAGTAGTATATTTATCTATATCCGTTTTTTTCTTTTTAAGTTTTAATTTAATTTCTTTATCTATACCTACGTAATATTCAGAATTATTTCCAACACTAAGTTCTTTTAGTATATAGACATCATCCGTACTTATTTTATCTTTATCTATAGTTACTTTGTCACCAATTTGAACTGCCTCATCAACTTTTGTTTCCAATGGATTGTCTTCTGTATAAATTTCGGTTTCCTTGTTACCATTTATTTGAGCTTTTACAGCAAATTCCACTCCACCAAGTTGTTCTTCATTAATTCCTTGTTTTTTTAAATATATGTTATATTCTCCAAGCTCTGTTCTCTTTGTATTAGTTAGTGTTGTAGTATTTCCATCGACTACTGGCTCTTCAGAAACATAGCCTCTAACTTCACCCTTTTCTCTTATTGTATAATTTATTTCTTTTGCGTTTTCATATTTATTTAATTTTTTCCAAGTATATGTCCAATTATTATCTTTTGATAATATTTGCTCATCTACAGTTTTTCCATTTTTTACAAGTTCCACTGTTATTGTATTTGGTCTATTTCCTAATGCATTTTCATCGCCACGCCATTTTTTTACAACAGTTTTTTCTATTTCCTGCTTGTTTGGAACATTTACATTTATAGTTACTCCGGTTTGCTCTGTACTTACAACTTCATTTACATCAGTGCTCATTTCATTTAATTTTTTCTTTTCATTTGTAGATGTAATAGCAAAAGCATCTCCTTTGGTTGCTACATATCCATTTTCATTTTCTGAAAAAGTAACTGGAACTACTATTTTATAATCAATTTTAGTAAAGTCATCTGGTGCATTTGTTTCAGTTATAACAAAATAATATGTTTTTCCTATATCTTCTTTTTGTATTTTAATACTATTTAAATCTGTTGTAACACCTGTTTTTGCAGATATTTTGTTTGTATTTATTACTTCATTTGTATTGTAATTTTTTAGTTGTATTCCATTATAAAATGTAACCTTACCATCTTGCTCAGTCATTTTTCCATAAACAACTAAGTTAAACTCTGTTTTTTCACTTTCAATAACTTTTTTAGTAACATCTGTTTTTGTCATTCTAAAATTATATGTTCCATTTTTAGGTGTATCCCCAATAGTGAATATAATTGAATTTGTTTCTTTATTTAAATCAACTCTAAATGAATAACTTTTGCTTCCTCCCCAAACAATTGAACTTGTTTGATCGCCATCTTTTATTGTTCCTATTTCGATTATAGATTTTTCTTCTCTTGTTAGTCCAAGTACATAGTATAAAACTTCAACCTTATCTATAACAGCTTTATGATTTTTTATTGTTTTATATACCTTTAAATAATAAGGATTCGAATTTTCAATAAATCCTGCTGGTGCAGATTCCTCTGTTATTCTATAAATATCAACAGTATTAATGTCAGTTATATCAACTTTTTCTTTATTATTGAATTTAATATCAGTTGACTTTTTATCCTCAGATGATATTGATACACTATTATCTGAATCGTTTGACTTTAACTTAGAGATCTTTGTATCTACATTTTTATTTAAGTACTGTTTTACTTCAAAAGAAGCACCACTTATAAAGTCATTATTATTATTATTTAAATATTTACTATCTTCTGTTGATTTTTTACCTACACTAAGTTTATAATCACCTTTTACTGTGTTTGGTATTGTTATAGTTACTACATTATTTATAATTTGTAATTTAGCTTTTGTTTCACTTTCATCATCAAGAGTTACATCTTTTTCTACAATATTACCAGAATTTGTTGCTTGATCACCATATTCAAAATTAGCACCAGATACTATGTAGCGTTTATTTGACTCATCTAAGCCTTTTGTTACATATACAATTAGTCCACTTTTTAGCTTTACTAAATTATTTTCTCCTAAATCAACTTCGGTAATTTCATATTTATCTGTTTCACTAACATTATCTTTTGTAATTTTTTTATTTTCCTCTACAGTTGCAATACCTTGTTCATTTGTTGGTCCTTTTGTTTCATTGTTTACTTTAAATTTAACACCTTGAACAGGGGCGTTATTTTCCGATTCATTAACCTTTTTTATTTGTACTCCATATTGTCCTGATAATTTAGTATTTTTATATGTAATTACTATGGAGTTACTAGTTACTTCAAATGCTATTAAATAATCTTTTGATGTATCATTTACTCTATTTCCATCTTTGTTAATTTTAAGCCATGAACTTCCTGTACTAGGTACATCAATTTCTATAGCATTATTGTCTGATTCATTATTATAAAATGCTATTTTTGAAATTACAAAACTATCTGCATTGGAATTTATGCTTTTGTATACCTTTAATTTTGAAGTAAAATTCCTTTCATTATAGTAACCTTCTGGTGATTTTGTTTCTTTAATTGTGTATGTATCAAAACCTTCATTACTTATTTTTATTTGACTAGTTGCATCATTTTTATTTGTTCCAAATTTAATTAACTTACTTGTTCCTCTGTATGATTTAACAGTATCATCATTTTCTGTGTAACCATTTCCATCAGCATTGCCTATGTCTTCTTTGTCTTTATATTGTTGTACTTGGAATTCTGCCCCTTCAAGAGCATCTTTGTATTTTTCATTTTCATTGTTATCATTTTCATCGTCTTGATCTTTTTTAACTATACTTAAATTGTATTCCCCTTTAAGTTCACTTTTAAATTCTACACTCTCTTCTTTTACTGTTCTATATATATTTAAAAATGGTTGATTTGTACTTCCATTTCCTTGAGTTCTAAAAAACCTAGCTGTAGTATTAAAAAATTTGTATGAAAAATTAATATTTACACTAGTTATATCATCTGTCTTTATATAAATATTTCCATTGTATCCATTGTACTTTTTAAGCTCTTGCGTACAATTTTCATCTTTATATATTGTTGTATCAACACCATTTAATGTCGCAGTTACTGCAACTGCATTATTATTTTTTAATTCAAATGGACCTATAACTCCATTCGAATTTACTTTTGCATTTTCTGTATTTATTGATACATTTGTGTTTCTATAAGAAGTATAATTTTTATTTTCCTCTGCTTTTTTCTTTAATACAATATATAATGGATCTGAAGAAAATGGATTATATGGAGCACCTCCAATTCCATTAGTTAAACTCCAAAATACATATTGTTCTATAGTAAATATTTTATCATCACTATACTTTTTTCTATCAGTGACATTTATATTCACATTTTCATCATCAAGTATTCTTTGTAAGTTATTTCTATACCAACCATTTTCATCTGAGCTTACATTTTTTCCAATTCTACATATATTATCTAATAACCATTGAATACTTCCATTATAACCAGATTTAGCATTGTTTGATATATATCCATCTTCTTCAGCACTAATCGTTCCGCTATTTACTATCAAACTTGCTCCATGTTGCATACACCATCCATAAGTACTCCAATCATTGTTTGGATATATTTTAAGTACCTCGTTTTCATCTCCTATTAAATTTATAAGTGATTGTTCCACATATCCTGCACTAAAACCTTGTCCCACGTATGATAATGCTTTATTATCGCTCTCTTTTAAACTATATGAATTATTAAATGTTCTTTTACATATGCTAGCAATAATCGTTAATGTAATCATTATACCAGTTATTATAATTATTGATATTTTTTTTGTTTTTTTCATATAAATTCTCTCCTCTAAAATATATTATTGTTATATTTATTTTAAACAATATATATATATAGTCAAACCATACATTTTTACAGCTTATTTACGGATTTAATATTTATACATGAATATGACATTTTTATTACATTTTTTTTGCATTTATTACAAATTTTCATACTTTTATTTTTTACTAATTATTTTTTTACAATATTTATTCTTTTATTCTATTATTTTTTCTAATATACGAGAAAAAAAGCCTAATTTCCCTAACTCAATCTACTTAATTGTGATTAGTTAAAGAATTAAGCTTTTTTATTTTCTTTTGTTTGTTTTTCTTATTTTTATTAGTAATCTTTTCTCAAAACCTTTATTTCCTTAGGATATCTCCTACATCATATTGGCGTTTAATATTTTTTCGTAATGCTATTACACATCCACTTAATAATGCTAATACTATAGTAATTAATGCAATGTATTTCAAATCTTCTGATCCTGTTTTTACTGTTAACATTACTGGTGCATCATCTATGTCATCTTCACCTGGAACATTATTGTCTGGTGTTGAATCTATATCTGGTGTTCCATAATCATTATAGTCTTTACAAATTTCAGCAACATTTATTTTTACACCCATATTAGTTTCTGAATTAATCCATTTTAATACAATTGTCACTTCTGCTGATTCACCTGGTTGTAATAATGTATCTTTTAATTCATCTGTTACTATTGTTCCATCATCAAGCATTGTCCAATTTGGATTATCTGATAATTCGAATTCTAAGCCTTCTGGTATTCTATCTTTAATTTCTTTTGCATATCCTTCTATTTCACCTTCATTAGTAATTCTAATATGATATTTAAATTTAACTACTACTGAATCTAATTTGCTCTTTCTTAAATCAACTTTTACTACTTCTTCAGGATCATCCTCTGCGTGATGTCCAGTTTCAATTACTCTTGTTTGTCCATTTTCTGTTACATATGCTTCTGTTACCCATTTACGTAGGGCTAAATCAAAGTACAATACTCTAACTTTTTCAATATCTTCATCAT